>CERX01150589.1_pt1 | contig 75616 bp, 59 predicted proteins | sample 350251 | NCBI WGS metagenome assembly CERX01 (sample SAMEA2621044, study PRJEB7988) | marine metagenome | biome: marine biome (ENVO:00000447); feature: deep chlorophyll maximum layer (ENVO:xxxxxxxx); material: "saline water (ENVO:00002010), including plankton (ENVO:xxxxxxxx)" | depth 50 m
ATGTATGTATGTATGTATGTATGTATGTATGTATGTATGTATGTATTGAGAGGAGGATCCTTGGGATTTGTTTTTCTTAAACTTCATTCACTTGAAAGTTGTATGAAAGACTTTAATATGGCGTTTTACGAATACATTTGTAGACTTATGTATTGGCCTTAAATGAGTTAAAAACATCAAAGCCTTATTGTTACGACAAGTTTGAAAGATATATAAAAGCTTGTTAGACTAAATTATGCCAAAGCTCGATAAAGAATACCTAAAACAGTATCTATCTCAGTTGGATAAACAACAACTTGCAGAGCTTGCGCTTTGGGCGAAAGCGGTTCATCGGATTTTGGGGAACTCTAAGCTAAATAAAATTGCAAAGACCAAAAGTGTGTTTGCTTTAAGTACACCTTTGATTGCTGAAAAAATTTTTCGTCCTTTGTTTGAGAAAGGGAAGTCGAAGTTTTGGGATAATAAAGCCTGGCCTTATCGAGCTGGAAGTTTAGGGGTTCTAACGGCTATAGCTGGTATTAGTACAATTAAGCTTGGCTTGGCCACTACGGTCGGAATAGCAAGTATGATAGCCTCAGGAAGTTTACAACCAGTTATCGAAGATCTTTTAGGCTTGTTAAGGGAACAAAAAAACTCAGAAAATGACACTAAAAAATACTAAAAAATACTAAAAAATACTAAAAAGATAATTCTCCAAAATCACCCTCCCAAAAAAACCTATGGAGCGAAATTGATTTTTAGAGCTTTTGGAAAGCGGGTCCATTTAATGGCGTATGGAAAAGCATAGAAATATGATCTTACTAGATTTTTTTAACTGACCCACTTAATTGCGGATAATAGCATTTTAAAGCCTTGAAAACCTTTACTATATTCAATGCACGGAAATCCAAAATTCGGTCAAAGTCCTTTAAGCAAAAGTTTTCCAGTAGTTGTTAAATTCTATCCGCAATTAAGTGGGCCAGTTCTATCAAAGCTAAAGGCTTACAATTTTGGTGCTGACGAACTGAATTAGAAGCATTGCTCAGTTTCTTAATAGAGCCATCAAAGAGCATGGTGCTTTTGATTGATGATTAAGCCAAATTTCTTTGTCAACGGGCTTAGTTTTGTTTCTCGAGTACACATCTATAGAAAAATTTAATACTGCCAAATGCCTAAGTATAACTAAGGAAAAATAAAAGTTTTACTAATAATGATTTCTAAATAAGCAAATAATTTTCTGACACACAGATTCATTGAGTGGTACTTCAGCATAATGTAAATATTTCCTGGATTTTTTACATGGTAGCGTGGTTCAATTATTCCCTACACTGGGGGGTAGCATATGAATACAGTATTGTTAAAGGGCTTAGTATTAAGTTTTTTAATGGGAACCGCGGCAGCCTCTGCCAAAGAACTTCACCTTAAGAGTGAGGCTCTTCAGCTAAAAAGTAATTTTAGCAAATCACAATCCGAAGCTTCAGAAACCAACTATTATATAGTGCAGTTTAAAGAGAGTCTTTCTTTTGAGCATCGCGAACTTTTAGAAAGCTACGGAGCTGAGTTTAAGGCTTTCATTCCAGATGATGCCTTGTTAGTAAAAATTTCTGCCAGTGATCGTGAGATTTTTAAGAACCAACAGTCTGATAAGATTGAAAAAATGATTCCTTACACTGCGCAACTTCGAGTGAGTAATGAAATTCGTCCAAGTGTTTTTACTAAAGACCAAAATGCCTTGTTGGTTGTAAGAATCTGTGAAGGTGAAAACAAAGAAGATATTTTAAGGGAAATTGGTAAGTACGAGAATACAAGAGTTGAAGATGTAGACGGTCGTTTAATTTATTTAGTAAGCGCCTACAATGAAATCTATTCTATCGCTGCAATTGAAGGTGTTGAATGGATTGAGCCTGTTCCTAAATTTGAGACCGCTTATGCTGATCTTGGTTCTGCCGATAATAAAAATAATAATTTCAGAACTAGAAGTACTGGCGATTATAGCGATCTGAATGGTTTAGAAAGTGGAACTCGAATCATGAATCTTCCATACGCTTATAAGCGTGGTTTAAGCGGTGCTGGTCAAGTTGTTGGAATGGCTGATACAGGTTTAGATAGTGGTGAATTGGGAAAACTTCACCCTGATTTTGGAGGAGTCTTTAGAGGTTATGCTGTAGCTTTATTTGCAAACTCTTGGGGAGATCCTCAAGGCCATGGAACCCACGTCGCTGGTAGTGTGATTGGTACAGGGCTTGAGTCAGGCGGAAAAATTGTTGGAGCAGCACCAGGAGCACGTTTTGTAGCTCAAGGTATGTGGTCGCGCATGATGAATAATATCATGGTACCTACAAAGCTCGGTGATATGTTTGCTCAAACTTATGATGATGGAGCGAGAATTCATACTAACTCTTGGGGATCACCACAAAACCTTGGAGCCTACAATAACTTCTCCGTACAAGTTGATGAATACATGTGGAATAACCAAGACATGCTTTTAATCTTTGCGGCTGGTAATAGTGGTCAAGATTTAGATGCTAATGGGCGTATCGATGAGGGTTCTGTAAGTTCTCCAGGTACAGCTAAAAATGTTTTAACAGTCGGTGCTTCTGAAAACTATACGAAGCTAGGAGGTATTCAGGTTCCTTTGAAAGACCTTCGAGGTGGTAAACAAAAGTGGGGAGCTGAGCCGATAGCATCGGATTTCTTGTCAGATAATCCAAATGGAATTGCGGCCTTTAGCTCGCGTGGACCAACTTCTGATGGGCGTGTAAAGCCTGACATAGTTGCTCCAGGTACAAATATTTTATCAACTAGAAGTAGTCACCCAGACGCTGGAGTTTTGTGGGGCGCTTACAATGATAAATACGTTTGGGCTGGTGGTACATCGATGGCTACACCTTTAACTGCTGGTGCCGCTGCGGTAATGCGTGAGTACCTAGTGAAGGTGAAAAATCAAAAGAACCCTTCGGCTGCATTGTTGAAAGCCTCTTTGGTTCACACTGCAAAAGATCTTTTTCCGGGTCAGTTTGGAGTGGGGCAAAGGCAAGAGCTTCTAACGAAGCGACCAAATGTTCACGAGGGATATGGCCGTGTGGACTTGGCTAGAATTCCACTTTTAGATTACGGAATGCTTCGTGATAACAAATTGGGGCTAGCAGAAGGTGAAAATGCAGTTTACACAATGCGTGTTACAAAACGATCAGCAGTAATTGTGACAATGGCTTATACGGATGCTCCGGGTTCACCTTCTACAAAGAAGGCTTTGGTGAACGACTTAGATTTGATGGTCGTAGATAAGGCTGGTAATGTTGTTCTCGGTGGAAAAGATCACACGAATAACTTAGAGCTACTAGAGGCTTTATTTGAGCCAGGTGATTATCGAATCATTGTAAATGCTAAGAGAATTGTAAATGGTAAGAACGGAAAGCAGCCTTATGCTTTGGTTTTAACTCGATTCAATCTGTAGCGACAAAATTAAAAGAACTACTAGGGGAGCTTATTGGCTCCCTTTTTTTATGAGGTTTATATGAATGTTTTTGGAAGCTATGAACTAGAAAAATATGAGATGATTCAAGAAGACGGTGAGTCGGTGGAGGTAGATGCTCGAGTTGATGCGAGAATACTCTATACAAAGCAAGGAATCATGTCTGTGGGCTTTCAAATATATAAAGATGATGTAGTAGATCACTACTTCTATATGGCAGACTACAAGTTGCTTGCAGATCAAATGGAACACAAAGTTTTGCTATCGAGTCGAGAATCTGAAATTGGCTCTGTTAAAATTCGAGAAGTGATTGAGTGTTCAGATCAAAGGCTTGTTCTTAGAGCTAATGAAAAAGATAAGGTAGTTCAAATTAGTTGGAAAAAAATAGGCTTAGATCATTAGTATTTTGAATCAAAATATTTTAATAAAAGGAAAAGTCTTCGTAAGCTGCGTAATTAGGAATAAAAAAATGCTCTAAACTAATTATCTTATTCTTAAGAAAATATTTATTTTCAGGCTTTTTTGTCAGTCTTTGAGATTTAAATAATGAAGCCTGGAATATATAAAAAATTCATGTTATACTGTTAGTAGGCGATAGTTAAGCGAAGAAAAAACTTCAGCCTAGGTCATTTATGCACAGAGTATTCAAATAAAATCACTCTTTGCTATGAAATCAGTTTCAGTTTTTAATTTCAAAATTGGTTTTTAAAGTAATTAATACAGATCTAAGCAAACTCCGTTTATGACTTATTTTCAGGTTTTAAAGTAAAACTCTTGTTTTCCCTGAAATAAGTTCAGTAACTTAATAAAACTTGTTTTTATTTCCCTGAAGTTTTTTCGCGAACACTGCTGCGCATTGATTAAGCGCGTTAGAAATGCTACTCTGTCGCAGATTTGGAGGATCTATATGTTCGGAATTGGAGATTTAGCAGTATACCCTGGTTATGGCGTTGGCAAGATTGTCGACATCGAAACCAAAGAAATATGTGGTTCAATGACCGAGTTCCTCGCCATCGAACTAATTGAAAATGGAAGTAAACTTTTTGTTCCTAAAGCTGCGGCAAAATCAAAAGGTCTTCGTCCAATCATTGGTGAAGACGAAGTTGAAAACATCTTAACGGTTCTTCAAACAGAAAGAACTGCGAAAGAGAAAAAGTTAGATACACAAACTTGGAATCGTCGTCACCGTGAGTATATGGAGAAGATTAAAACAGGTTCTGTGATTGAAATTGCTCAAGTAATGCGTGACCTTTACATCCTTCAGGGTGAGAAAGAGTTAAGTTCTGGAGAAAAGAATATGCTAGACCAAGCTAAAGGCTTACTAGTAAGAGAAGTTTCGATTGCGACGAATACGGATGAGTCTGAGGTAGAAGAAGAAATTCGTTCGGTTTTTATCAGCCCAAGTGCTGAGATGCCAGAAGCACAGATTTAGTATTCACATAATATTTTAAGAAAAGAAGCCAGGCGATGAGTCTGGCTTTTTTGTTTTTTGGATTAGGTCTTTCTATTAAATTTTCAAGGCTTGTCATATTTATTTTATTAAAATCTGTTTTTAACAGTTGCTAGCTACAATTAAAAAAAAGTTTTAGTCAGAGAATTGCTAAATTGTATTTCTAAAAGAAGATAAGGGGATTTATGAATAAATCAGCCTTTACTAATATTACCTAAAGTAAAGGCTTAATGGTATATGGCGATCGATAATTGAAATTAGCTTTCTTGTGTTTACTTACTCTGGCCAGACGCTGTTTATTGTGTAAGGATATCTTTTTAGCTTGTGAAAATTGTAGAAGCTATTTGGACTTAAGTTTCTGTGTCTAAGAGGAATATAGTAAGGCCTGAAAAATTGTCGTTGATAGTAAAGGTGTTCATGAATGAAAACTAGATTTGAAAAAGTTCGTAAACATACTACTGGTTTGTGTGAAAACATACCCAAGGATTTAATGTCCATGCAGCCTAGAGCAGAAGTTTCTCCACCAAAATGGCACCTTGGCCATACCACTTGGTTTTTTGAAAAAGTAATTCTATGTGAGTATTTTGAAAACTATCAGGTTTACGATAGTGAATTTCATTTTTCTTTTAACTCTTATTACAAATCGGCTGGAGAGCATTTAAGTCAAGCTGATCGAGGCTCTCTTTTAATGGATTGCGAAAAGATCTATAAATATCGAGAATATGTAGATCAGCATATCCTAGAGCTATTAAACAATAAAAACTGTGAAAATCTAAAGCACTTACTTGAAATCGGTATTAACCATGAGGAACAACATCAAGAGCTATTGCAAATGGATCTCAAGGCAATTTACTCCGACAGCATCGATACTTATCCTGAGAACTTTAGTCTTGATTCAAACAAGAAGGATCAGTGGTTTAAGATCACAGAAGGGCTATATACTTTTGGTTACGGTGGCAGTGGATTTCATTACGACAATGAGGGGCCTCAACATCAGAGATATCAATATGGAGCTTTGATTTCGAGGGATCTTGTTACTAAAAGTGAATACCAAAATTTTATATCTTCAGGAGCCTATAAGAACCCACTTTATTGGTTGAGTAAAGGTTGGGATTGGGTCTGTGAAAATGATGTCAAATCCCCATTATACTGGGATGAGTCTGATATGAGTTTACCTGTTTCTCATATTAGTTTTTTCGAAGCCGATGCTTACGCTAATTTTATGGGATGCCGTCTTCCAAGTGAATTTGAGCATGAGTTGTTAGATGTAAATTTTAAGTCTTCATCAAAGCTATGGGCTTGGACAAATAGTCATTACTCCGCTTACCCTCGCTTTAAAAAATTTGATGGAGTTTTGTCAGAATACAATGGCAAATTTATGTGCAACCAATTTGTCCTTAGGGGTGGATGTGCTGCCACCCCCGAAGGCCATTGGCGCCCGACTTATAGAAACTTTTATGAACCTCATCAGCGCTGGATGTATTCAGGAATACGATTAGCAAAGGATTTATAGTGGAAATTTCAAATTTAGACAAGAACCAGAACAAGTTATCAATGAATGAACAATTTGCTCTTGATGTATTAATGGGCCTTTGTTCCTCTCCTAAGACAATCTCTCCAAAGTATTTTTATGATGATAAGGGGAGTGAATTGTTTCAAAAAATAACTCAGCATAAAGATTATTACCTAACACGTACAGAGTTTGAAATATTGTCTAATAATAAAAATGAGCTGGCGAATTTAATTGAGGACGATGAGATAGATGTAATTGAGCTTGGAGCTGGTGACGGACATAAGAGTCAGATTATTCTAAACTCGCTTCTTGAGGCCGATAAAGTCGTAAATTATTACCCAATAGATATATCAGAAGAAGCAATGAAGCAGTTAGATAGAACCATCTCTTCACATAAATATCTAAAAATTCATGGGATTGTTTCAGAGTATATGGCAGGACTTCGTTTTTTAAGGAACAAGTCAAAAAATAAACAGTTAGTACTCTTTTTAGGATCTAATATTGGAAATTTCGACAAGGTTCATTGTCAGGTTTTTTTAAGAGAATTGTGGAATAATTTAGATAATAACGACCTGGCACTCATTGGATTTGACCTTAAAAAAGACGTCAATGTTCTCACCAATGCTTATAATGATGCTGCTGGGTATACTAGGGACTTTAATTTGAATCTGTTAGACAGAATAAACAAGGTACTTGGAGCTGACTTTGATCCATCAAAATTTCAACATTTTGGAGTGTATAATCCAAGACTTGGAGCAATGGAGAGTTATCTCATTTCAAAAGAAGAACAAGAGGTTTATATTAAAGAAATCGGAAGAGCATTTCATTTTAAGTCCTATGAAGCTCTACATCTCGAATACTCTTTTAAGTATATCGAATCAGACATAAGAAATCTGTGTGATCAAACAGGCTTTGTAATCGAAAAGAATTTTACAGACGAAAACTCTTACTTTGTAGACTCCTTGTGGCGAGTGGATAAAAATTAAATTTTAATGCTGGTTTAGCTGAGGTCTGGGCTAGTAATCATACTATAATGACTCCTTGGACCTGTTCACAGGTTTTTGTGAGTCATTTTTATTTCAAAAAAACAACAATGTTGTGGTCGTTATTTTGCAAAGATAAATACTATAAAACGAAATAAACACTGGAAGACAAATGAATTGGATTTGACGGAGGTCTTTTAGTATACCCGCTGCCCAAAAGGGGCAGTGGTGACCATTTATGGCAAAGTAGGAGTTTTAAATGATTGAACTAAGTAGGATTGGATTCATGATCTTAGTTTCTATTTCATGTCTGGCAGGTGAATTTGATGACGAGCCGATGGTGAGGGTCAAATATGGCAATGTTGGAGCTAATCTAGAAGACTTGAAGGAGTCGTCTAAACAGCGTTTTGGTGAGCGCATTTCATTCAACGAAAAGGAAGGTCTTGCTAGAAAAAACAGAGAAGAAATGTCGGGCCAAAGCGCAAGTGATCAACAATTAACTTTTACTGGTCAAAAAGTTTTTTCAGGCATGCATCGCCTGGATCTAGTTAACAAGGGAATTGTTCAATTGCAAAAACCAAAAGCCTTTGCTTTTCTGCAATCACTCAAAAACTCTAGATATGAGGTGCATCATGATCTTTTGCTAAGAATTATGAGTGGTGAATTTTATGATTTGGCAATAGGTGACTTGAATATAATTATGGATGAGAGTGGCTTAGATGTAAGCCTTCGTTATGGAGTGCCAAGTCTGCAAATCGGGAAACTGGATATTGTCGTGAGCTTGAATTTTACAGTAGCTCTGAAAAATGATGACTATGTGGAAGAGGCAAATTTTCGTTCAAAGTTTCTAGAGTTAGAAAATCGTCCAGAAGAGGAAAAGCCATATCTTAATAAAAGCGGATTGATAGGTGTTTATAGAGGAATTAATTTTTATGAATACTTTGTTGAGTTTCAAGCTTCTCAAGGTTTTCTTAGTGACGCACGAATTGATTTAATAAAAGCAAATCGATCTAGGCATTTGGAAAAGGCCTTGCCTTCAGAGACCAATGCTGAAAATACAAAGTTTTTAATCGAACACTACCTAAAAACGCAATTGCTTAATGAAAATGTTATTGCCGAGATCAGTGATCGTTTTACTCAGCTCACGGAAATTATAGAAACTGAGAAAATTAGGCTTCCTGAGGAAGGTTCAGAGGAGGCTTTACAAGCCCCAAGTGCCTCTTTAAGGCTAGAAAAACTCTAAAAGAAAAGTGATTTTATTCCTTGAAGGACGATGACTTCGAGGAGTTTTTACAGGCTAGCTAGTAAGTTTTAGGAAATAATCTATACTCTGGCTTGAACCAAATAAGGCGGAAAAATGCAGTTTAATCGATTTCCAATTAGTAGTGATATTTTAGCGAATCTTGAGAGAATGGGCTTTCATAAAACGACAGACATTCAATATAAGGCGATCCCAGCAATCCTCAAAGGAGAAGATCTATTAGCGATCGCTCAAACGGGAACCGGTAAAACAGCCGCCTTTGCAATCCCTGTGATTCACAAAGTACATTCAAACAAAACGAGTAAGTCTACTTATGGTTTAAAGGTGATAGTGTTAACGCCCACAAGAGAATTGGCAAAGCAAGTTGGTTCTGTATTTGCGAAGCTTTCTAAAGGTACCAAAGCTTCTACTTTTGCTTTGTATGGTGGAGTATCGCAAGACCCTCAAAAAGATATGTTAAAATCAGGAGTAGACATTTTGATCACCACTCCTGGTAGAATGTTTGATCTCATTCACCAAGGCGACCTTGATGTTAGCAATGTCTCTTGTGTGGTTGTTGATGAGGCCGATCAAATGCTTGATCTAGGTTTTGCAAACGATATTAAGGGAATCAAAACAAAGATAAAGAATCATCGCCACCAAACACTTTTTTTCTCGGCGACGATCAATCCCAAGATTAAAAAATTGGCTTACAGTCATATCAAAAGCTCGGCAATGAGAATTCAAATTTCTCCAGAGCAAATTGTATCCAAAAATGTAGATCATTTCTTGGTAAAAGTAGAGATGGACAACAAAAGACATCTTTTAACCAATTTCTTAAAAGAACAGCCTGATGCAAAGACAATCGTTTTTGTTAGAACCCAATTGCGCGTGGAAAGAGTAGCTAAGCATTTGGCAAAAAACCAAATCGATAGTTTTATGTTGTTTGGTAACCAGGACCAAGAAGATAGAATGGATGCCATTGATCAGTTTAACAAAGTGAATTCTGGGGTCTTGATCGCGACAGATCTTTCGGCTCGTGGAATTGATTTTAAGAATGTAACTTATGTGATCAACTATGATCTCCCTGAGAATCCAGAAAATTACGTTCACCGAGTTGGTCGAACGGGTCGAGGTACTCAGTATGGTGAAGCCATTAGTTTTTGTAGCCCTGAAGAGGCTAGTAAAAGAGAGGATATCGAAGATTTCTTAGGTCGAGAAATTGATGAGATGGCAGCCAATACTAGCTTCCTTTTAGAAGGAGGCAGAGAGGCTCTAGAGGATATGGAAATTTCTGATATTTTGAAAATGGAAGAGAATCTCTTTAGCTAAAAAATACTATAAATCAAAGATTATTGTCATTGCCCCGATGCTTCGTCGGGGCTTTTTGATTTGATTTGACTTGATTTTCTGTGAACTCGAAGTCTTGGTTTATCCTCAAAATTTAGAAACTACCTAGGAAGCTAAATCTAAGTCAGTTGTTTACACCTCATCTACTAAGCTTTTAGGCTCCACAAGCGAATAAGAAATAATTAAGTTTCTCATTGGTTTGATCCATTACTTAGCGAAATGTTGATCTAAGACAGTTTGCATGACCTCTTCTGTAATGACAGTGTCTCTAGTGATTCTTCCTTGGAATCTATGCCTTGTATTACATTCTGAATGATTTCCTTTGTGGAAAGATATGATCAAATCACTCATATTGGCCCGCCAAGATTGGTCTTTAGCTAGGATGTTGTATATGGCCTGAATGCTTTCCATTGTGCTTTGCAATTGCTCCTCAGGTTGACAGAAGGCGATGTTTTCATCGATATCAATTTTCAGTTCTGTGTTTGGGATCAATTGGTAGTCATAGATTTGAGATTGGAGAGAATGACCAATCGGAGTGGGTTTTTCTAGTGTGTCGATATCTAAAGACAACATGGCCTTGTACATTTCTTCTTTTAAATAAAAGATTTGATTGTCTTTCAAGTTACAATAAAAACCTTCGGTTAATTCTAAGGGTTCTACCAAACTATTTAAATAATAAAGCTGAATTTTTTTAGAGTTGTCCTCACTCGCTAATATTAAACCTTCTAAAGAGCTACAAACTTTTTGCTTCAGTAGTGAGGGAAGGTTTTTTTCAGACCAATTGTATTTTCTAAATACATAATTTAAGATACTCGAGTTCAATTCGATTTTTGCAATGGACTCGCGGGAGTAATTGGATTTTGCCAATTGCTTAGCGTTTATCGCAAAATCTCTAGTTAGCCGGCTGCTATTTGCCATAGATTGGTTAAAGTAAGTAATAAAGTCTTCTTCTTCGGAGCCTGGGCTTAAGAGATCCATTTTATCTAGTAAAAAATCTACCTTTTCAATTTCACTGTACTGCTCTTCAAAAAGTCTCTTTAGTTCAGGGTTTTGAATTTCCGAACTAGCGGGGCTTAAATTTTTCAAAAGAAAATTATTGAACAAGTGAGCGCTTTCGTTCTCGATACTCATCTTAGCGGGGCTTGTAGAGCTGGGGTGTCTCTGCTGAAATTGAGCCAATGCGTTTGATGAGATCAAATTGCTCACTGTGAAGCTGAAAAGTAAAAATTTTAAGAATTTATAAGTTGAAGCTCTTAAAATACAAGCTGCCGAAAGCATAAGTCTCTCGATAATTAAAATTGTATATTTGAAATAGTCTTGGTTTAGCATAAATCCACCGTATCTTTCAGTATTTAGGGAGCAAAGCATGTACCATATTCTGGGTTTCCAAACTAGGATAAAAGGCTTTTGGGCGCTGAATGAAAGCCAGATAACAAAAAAGGGCACTCAGCTGTCACAGAATTAGCTTATTGAACAAAATGCACTGGCAAGGGCTGGAAAAGCTCTAAAGTAGATTCACTTAATAACATTGAGCTAAGTTATTCAGTGCGTCTACGGATTTCCTGCTTCAAGAGCACTACCGCTAAGGCTAAAAATATGCTAAAACTCGGCCTCATAATTTTAAGTCTCAGGAGGCCTTAAATGCAGCAAAAAATCAGAACCCGCTTTGCACCTAGCCCAACAGGATATCTTCACGTAGGTGGCGCGAGAACAGCCTTATACTCATGGTTGTTTGCGAAAGCCAAAGGTGGAGATTTTATTTTACGCGTTGAGGACACGGATCAAGCCAGATCCACCAAAGAAAGCTTAGATATGGTTTTGTCTGATCTAAAATGGTTGGGCTTTGATTGGCAAGAAGGACCTGAAGTAGGTGGAGAATGCGGCCCTTACTTTCAAAGTGAAAGAAAAGAAATCTATAAAGAACATGCTGATCGATTGTTAAAAGACGGCAAGGCTTTTTACTGTTTTTGTACCGATGAAGATTTAGAAGCAAAAAAAGAAAAAGCCAAGGCTGAAGGAAAGTCTCCTGTTTATGATGGAACTTGTCGTTCATTGTCTTTAGAGGAAGCGGAGAAGAAACTAGCTGCTGGCGAAAAAGGAGCTGTTCGCTTTAAAGTTCCTCAAGCTGAAGAGTTCGTACACCACGATGTGGTTCGAGGTGAGGTTCGTTGGCCACAAGATATGGTTGGTGACTTCGTGATTTTACGTTCCAATGGAATGCCAGTTTATAACTTTTGTTGTGCTGTGGATGATGCTCTTATGAATATTACTCATGTTTTTCGTGCAGAGGAGCATTTAAATAATACTCTTCGCCAAATCATGTTGTACGAAGCATTTAATTATCCACTTCCTAAATTTGGCCACCTTTCTATTATTTTAGGTGAGGACAAAAAGAAGTTGTCAAAGCGTCATGGCGCAACCTCTGTGAATGAGTACAAAGAACAAGGCTTCACCAAAGAGGCTTTGATTAACTATTTGCTTCTACTTGGATGGAGTAGCCCATCTGAATCTGAGATTATGGAAATGTCACAGATGTTAGAGGAATTTGATATGGATCGCTTCAAGTCTTCAGCGGCTGTTTTTGATGAAGCAAAATTAAAGTGGATGAATGCAACTCATTTGCGTGCTTTTAGTACGGAAAAACTTTGGGCATTGGTTTCTGAGGTTTTGACTAAAAACGGAATTAATGTTTCTGCAGAGAGCACTTGGCAAGATCCAAAATGGCAAGAAAAGGCTCTGGAGCTTTATAAGGTAAGAATGGAGACTTTGTTGGATGCTGTTACTCCGTTTAAATATTTGAGTGAAGCAAGTTTTGAAGTGGCAGAAGCGGGTGCTGAAACCATGACTTGGGAAAAGTCTTTAGAGGTCGTGAGCACATGGAAAGCTTTAGTGGCTGAAAAGTCGGAAGAGTTTTTGAGTGTTGAGCAATTTGAAGAGATTCAAAAACAGGTACAAGCCAAAGCAGAAGTGAAGGGGAAAAATTTGTTCATGCCTATTCGTGTTGCAGTGGTTGGTGTGCCTCAGGGTGCTGATCTGAAAGACTTAGTGCCTTTGATCCCTAGGGATAAATTATTAGAGAGAGCTGAAAAAGTAATCGCTAGTGTTAAGTAATGGTAAATTTATGACATGTATTTAGGATTTTAAAAAAGGGGCCGTCCGTGGCCCATCCTCACTCGCTTCCTTGCTGGGTACTAAAATAGAGTGTGGACCTAAAGCATCTCGTAAAAATTACATACCTGTCAACGTAGCTTTTTAAGAAGATGTAAGAATAAAACTAACTCAAATTAGTTTGTTATAGGTGAAGCCAATGGAATTAAATATTTACAACACTTTGACTCGAAAAAAAGAGGCCTTTAAACCTTTGACGCCCGGTGAGGTAAAGCTCTATGTTTGTGGGCCAACCGTCTATGATTTCCTGCATATTGGTAATTATATGGGCGCAATTGTCTTTAATATGGTCAGAAATTGGATGGAGCACATTGGCTACAAAGTGACCTTTGTTTATAATTTCACCGATGTGGACGATAAAATTATCAAGCGCGCCAATGATGAAGGTGTTGAACCCAAAGATATATCAGAGAGATTCATTGCTGAGTTTAAAAAGGATTTCGATAAATTAGGTCTTCGTCCTCATACTCATAATCCTCGAGTGACGGAGCATATGGACGATATTATCGATATCGTTAAATCCTTGGTTGAAAACGGAACTGCCTATGAAGTAAACGGTGATGTTTTGTTTGCTATAGATAAGTTTGAGTCTTACGGAAAACTTTCAGGTAAAAATTTAGACGAGTTACAAGCAGGTGCTAGGGTTGAAGTAAATACCGACAAGAAAAACCCAATGGACTTCGCTTTATGGAAGTCTGTAAAGCCAGGTGAGCCTTATTGGGAGTCACCATGGGGTAATGGTAGACCTGGTTGGCATATTGAATGTTCAGCTATGTCCAAAGCCATTCTTGGAGAGCAAATAGATATTCATGGAGGAGGCAAAGATTTGATTTTTCCTCACCACGAAAATGAAATTGCACAAAGTGAAGCTTGTTGTGGGAAAGAGTATGTAAAATACTGGATGCATAACAACTTTATCAATTTTGGAAGTCAAAAAATGTCTAAATCCCTGGGAAATGTAAAAACAGGGAGAGCATTCCTAGAAGAGTACAATGGTGAAATTTTAAAGTATATGGTCTTGTCCACTCACTATCGTACGGAGAATAACTTTTCAGATGAAAAGGTTTCCTTAGCAGTTTCTTCTTTAGCGAGAATCTATTCATCCTTGGCTTTAAAGGAAGACATTTTAGAGACAGAAGGTATTGCTGATTCACCGCTTGATCCAACATTTAAGAAAGCGCTTGTTGAGGCAGAGGCAAAAATTGATTCTGCTTTCAGTGATGACTTTAGTACGCCAGAGGTTTTTGCTGAAATTTTTGGTATGGTGAGATTGTTTAATTCGTCTTACAAGAAGGGCCAAAAAGTGAAGCCTAAGCATCTTGCGCAAGCGAAAGCATTTAGTGAGTTTATGCAAAAATACGGCTTTGTTATGAGTCTTTTTAATGAACCAGCAAAAGAGTTTTTAAATACCTTGGATCAAATGTTGATTCGTCAAAAAAATATTGATGTAACAAAAGTGGATGAGTTAATAGCTTCTAGAATAAAAGCTAGAGAAGAAAAGGACTGGGCAAAGTCAGACGAAATCCGTGATGAGTTATTGGCAATGGGAGTTGAAATTCATGATACTCCTGAGGGAACTCATTGGGAAGTGGCAAAGTAACTCATTTTTGCTGTTAAAAACCAAGGCCCCGATGGGGCTTTATTCTAGGAAGGCTTTGTTTCTTGAAGTCTTAGTTTGTTATCTATGCATTTCTAAAAGCAAGATACTTACCCGTTGGTAGAATAAATATATGGGAACCAACAGCACCTAGAAGCCAATAAGTCAATAGCCCATCATATGCTGGAGTACCTAGAAAGAATAGGCAAGCAAGAGCGATTGAGGCAATGCTGAAGGAATATAAAACTTGTGACTCTACTATTTTCTTCAACTCAAATTTATTCATAAGCATACTAGCGGCCAAGGCACCAGAGCCTAAGAAAATACAACCACAAAGGATCATACAAATTTGCTCTCCGAAATTGTAATGGAAGTAGTGAAATAGCTCATAATTGTTAGTCAGGCTTAATTCAAATTGCGGGCAGAATACTAAAGTCAAAACCCCAACAAAAGCTTGAATGCTGAAAAGCTTCAAGAAGACTGTTTTATGCTGTGGTTCTAGCTCACTTTTAATGTGTAATAAAACAGAGTCTGATAGATGTTGAGGAGTAGACTTAGAAGATTCTTTTATAAATCGAGAAAAATCATTTTTTGACATATTACTTTTCTCCTGAATATTTTAGTTTTAATTTTTTTAATCCACGAGAAACTAGTTTTCGAGAGTTTAGCTTTGAAGTATTTAGTTTCTTAGCGATTTCATCAAAGTCTTTGTCGGAAAGGTATCTTAATTGGATTGCGATTTTTTCATTGTCACTCAAAGACTTTTCTTCCTCCAAATTAATCTCTGAATGAAAATCCTCTGAACTGGATGCAGCCATAAAATTTTCGTCGATGAATTCGCTGGTTTCTAGTTTTCTTTTCTTTAAATGATCTAAGGTCTCACTGCGTGCAATGGTATATAGCCAAGCTAGCAAAGGGTATTCTTCAGAATACCGATCACGGGATTTATGAAATTTGACAAAAACCGACTGAAAAACATCATCGACTACCTGGGAATCCAGGAGCCTGCGATTTAAATAGGTATAAACCCGATCTTTGTGTCTGTTGTACAAATATTCAAATGCCATTGCATCTCCATCAATATAGAGCTTCATGAGGTCTTCGTCTTTTAGCTGGAGGTAGTTCATTTTCACTCTCTATACCTTGTTACGATGAGATTTAGTAAATTGTGACAAAAATAATAAAAGTACTGTAACTATCTAAAAATACATTAATAAAAAAAGAAATGTAAGTTTTTTGTCACAGATCTAGATCGAGGCTCGTAAGGCTTAATGAATATTAATTAATAGGAGAAGCTTCTTGATGAAAGATTTTTGTTTTCATAAGACTGTATTGTTTTGGAGCGCTTTGGTGCTTCTATTCAAGCTTAGTCCAATCCATGCTGAGGAGATTACTTTTTCGCAAGCCTTACAAAGATTAAAGTCACATAATAGCTTGAAAGTTTTAGAAGAGAGTTCTTTGGCTCAAAGGGCCAAGGTGGATTCAGGGAGTTCTCTTGGTGATAGTCGATTTAAAATTTCTGCGAAAAATTTCCCGAGAGACACTTTTCGAAATGACCAAAGCCCGATGACTGGAATGGAGTTTGCCATCAGTCAAAAGTTGGCGATTAGCTAAAAGTACTTACATTTAGAAGACTCCTTAGAGGCAGAAGCAAAAGCTGCGACTTATAGAGCTTCTGACTTTGCTATGCAGTTACGAAGGTATTTATGGCAAATACTAATTGAAAAAGAACAGCTCAATAAAGACTTGCAAATATCTAAAGAAAACTTAGCTTGGTTGGAGAATATTTCTAAGGTCAGTAAAAAACTGTACTCCAACGGTAAAATCTCTCAGCAAGCTTTACTAGAGTTTGAAATTAGAAAAGCGGAAGTCGAAAGTACTCTTCAAAGACAGAAAATAAGTATCGAGCAATTGTCTCGAAAATTAATGTATTTGGTAGAAGCTAGTTCCATTGATGGCCAAAGTATTCCTTGGCAGAGTCTTTCTATTGAAACTGATACCAATCGCTCCAAAGATGTAAAAGAACTAAGTTTACAAGAAAATTTGAAAGCCAAAGAGTCTAAGTTGATGGCAGTGAAGTTAGACAAGATTCCAGATTTAGACGTTTCCATAGCCTACACTAAACGCTATGGAGTGGATCAGTATGGTGATTTTGTCAGTGCATCTATTTCTATGCCATTACCCACTTCATCTACAAAATACGCGCAGGCGACCACAGCATATCACGAAAAATTTGGTGCAGAAAAAGCTTATCAAGAATTTCGAGAAAATAAAAAAATGGATAAATACCTTTTAGAGAAGGAAATAGAAAAAATAAAGTTTGAACTGAAGGTTCTTAATGAAAAGACTTTAAACTTTGCAAGTAGCGCAAGAGAGATCACCGCAAAGTCATATGCCTTAGGCGGCGCAAATTACACTGAGCTTTTGCAGTCAGAGTTAAAACTACAAAGTCTACTAAAAGAAAAAAATGAAAAAGAAAAGGAACTTAAGAAAATGATTTTAAGCTGGAAATATTTAATGGGAGCATTGTAAAAATGAAAAATATTAGTTCTATGATTTTTAGTTTTTTAATTCTGATTAGCATTTCAGGATGTAATCTTTTTGGACAAAGCACTCACCAGCATAGTGAAGCCAAAAGTGGCGAAGAAAAGGTGGTTTATACTTGTTCAATGCACCCTGATATTCGTGAATCCGAACCAGGAAATTGTCCCATTTGTCATATGAAGTTAACAAAGCTGGTAATGGCTGAGGAAAGCAAAGAACTTGGCAAAAAGGAAAGTAAAAAGTCTGAAGATGGGCAGATGCAACACGCTCCACATAAGGATCATGCAGAAAGCTCTGATAAGAATTATTACACCTGCTCGATGCATCCTGAAATCCGAGAAAGTAAGCCTGGGAAATGCCCCATTTGTCATATGAATCTAACAAAAGTTAGTGTCGGCGATCAGGATCAGGATCAGGTTCATGGAAAAATGAATATGGACGACAAAACTCTTGCTAGTATAAATCTTCGTAAAGCCCAGTATAAACATTTTCATCCTTCTTATTTTAAAGTTCAAAAACAAAAAATGCAGCGAAAGATTCGTATTTTAGGTAGTGTTCTTCAATCTGAGGAAAAGGAAAGTAGTATTCCGGCAAGAGTGGCCGGAAGGGTGGAAAAAGTTTTTGTAAAGTCCACTGGAAGTATGATTCATAAATCAGATCCTGTGGTAGAGATTTACAGTCCTAAACTAATTACGGCAGGTGAAGAATATTTGCTGGCTAGAAAGAAGGCCGAGAAAACTCAGTCTTCTGATTTTAAAGACATTTTGAAGCAATCAGAAGAACGTCTAAAGCAATGGGGGATTCGTAAATTTCAATTTGAATCCTGGTATAAGCGAAACAAAGTACCTCAACAGATTCGAATCTACTCTGAAGCAAGTGGTATTGTAAGGAAACGTAAGGCTAGTGTGGGGCAGTATTTCAAAGAAGGTCAAAACTTTTTTGAACTTTCCGATTTAGCAGATGTTTGGGTAGAAATGGATGTTTATGAATTTGATTCAGCTTTGGTTGAATTGGGACAGAAGGTTGATCTAGAGTTTACCGCTTTACCCGGAGAAAAGTATTCAGGTGAAATCGATTTTGTGAGTCCCGTTTTAGATTTAAAGTCTCGCACTTTAAAGTTAAGAACAACAATTAAAAACGCTTCTGGAAAACTCAAGCCTGGAATGATTGCGGACGCAGTTTTAAATATTGAAAAAGAAGAAGAAAGCTTAGTGGTTCCGAGATCTGCGGTAATTGACACAGGGAAGAGAAAAGTGGTTTGGGTGAAAAATGAGGGAGCTTCTTTTTCAGCTCGTGAAATTGAAACTGCTTATGAGTCAGAAGGATTTATAGAAATCAAATCAGGATTGAAATTCGGGGATCTAGTGGTGGTGGAAGGAAACTTCTTGTTGGACTCCCAGGCCCAATTGATGGGTGCTTACTCGGATAATAAGAAAATGGAACACAATCACTAGGACCCAAAATGTTACGTAAGATCATTGGATTTTCTATAGAAAAGAGACTTTTTACCTTTGCGGCTTTTGTTATTATAGCCATTGCTTCTTTGTATAGTTTAAACACCGCAAAAGTTGACGCCATTCCAGACATTGGTGAAAACCAACAAATCGTTTTTACGGAGTGGCCTGGACGTTCTCCCAAGGATATCGAAGAACAAATTTCTTATCCCCTCAGTGTTAATCTCCAAGGGATCCCAGGAGTAAAAAGCATTCGCTCTAGCAGTGCCTTTGGTTTTTCTAGTATCTATGTGATCTTTAAAGAAGATGTAGATTTCTACTGGAGTCGTTCAAGGCTTTTAGAGAAGATCTCTACCGCAACTAAAGACCTTCCAGAGGGAGTGCGGCCACAACTAGGTCCTGATGCCACTGGCTTAGGGCAAGTTTTTTGGTACAGCATTCAAAACTCAAAAGACTCCAAAAATCCAAAGTCTTTGGCTGAGCTGAGGTCCATCCAAGACTTTTACGTTAAATTTCAACTACAAGCCAGTGAAGGTGTCAGCGAGGTCGCAAGTATTGGTGGCTTTAAAAAAGAGTATCAGATTGATGTAGATCCTAATAAATTAATTGCCTATGACGTGCATTTTTCCGCTCTTTTGAGAGCGATTCAAGAGAGTAATGTTGATGTTGGTGCCGAGGTCATTGAGGAAGGGGAGCGAGAATTTATCGTTCGAGGAAAAGGCTTTTTCACTTCCCTGGAAGACATTGAAAATGTTGTGGTTAGTGTGAAAGATAACTCTCCAATTCGCGTAAAGGATTTAGCTCGTGTGGGAACGGGGCCTGCTTTTCGCCGTGGAGCTTTAGATGAAAATGGCCTAGAGACTGTGGGCGGGGTTGTCAGTATGCGATTTGCAGAGAACCCCAAAAAGGTCATTGATCAATTAAAAATCAAAATCGAGACTATGAAACAAGGTTTGCCGGAAGGGGTAGAGTTTGTTCCTTTTTATGACCGTACAGAAGTTATCGAAAGAAGCATGTCCACGGTCTATTCTTCTTTGCTTCAAGAAATTTTGATTACCATCATGGTGATTTTTTTATTCCTAATCAATTTTAAAAGCTCTCTTTTGGTTTCTCTAACTCTGCCTTTTGGAGTAGGGATTAGCTTTTTGTTTATGAAGATATTTGATATCGATTCAAATATCATGAGTCTCTCCGGTTTGGTTATTGCCATTGGGTCTATGGTAGATATGGGCATCATTATGGTAGAAAACATTTATTCAAAAATGAATGAAGATCAGCCACAGAGTTTTTCAGAAAAAATTAAAAGCATAAAGGCTGCAGCGCAAGAGGTTGGGCCTGCCATTTTTACGGCAGTAGCAACGACAATAGTTAGTTTTCTTCCAGTTTTTGCTTTAACTGGAAGTGAGGGAAAACTTTTCGGTCCTCTAGCTTGGGCCAAAACTCTAGCTATGTTTGGAAGTGTATTTGTTGCTGTAATTTTAATTCCAGCTGCAGCCGTTTACTTTTTAAAATATCAGCCTAAAACTGAAAAAACGGGAAAACTCAGTGAAACCATCAAAGCAATCTATGAACCGAGTTTAAGATGGGTTTTGAATCACCCAAAGCAGTTTTTTATTCTTCCCCTTGTAGTGTGCCTGTTAGGCTTAGTATCTTATCTTAATTTAGGGGAAGAATTTATGCCCTCATTGAATGAAGGTGAGATTCTCTATATGCCAGTAACTAGCCCTGATGTGAGTATCACAGAAGCTAGAAAGTTATTGGCCTATACCGATAAAGAAATTCAAAAGCACCCCTTGGTTGATAGAGTGATTGGTAAATTGGGACGTGCTGATACTGCCTTAGATCCTGCCCCCATATCCATGTTTGAAAGTATTGTTAAATTGAAACCGCAAAGTGAATGGCCAAGGGGAAAAAGCATTTATGACATCATGAATGAGTTGGATGAAAATCTTCAAGTCCCAGGGCTGGTAAATGCGTGGTTGTTTCCAATTGAAAATCGAATTGCAATGATTTCCACAGGCATAAAAACTCAGATTGGTGTAAAAATTTACGGTCAGGATTTAAAGACTCTAGAAAATTTAGCGCAAAAAATTGGCGCTACTATTGAGAAGGTAGATGGCGCTTATGGTGTATATGCTGAGAAGATAACAGGAAAACCCTATATCGAATTTAACATAGATCGTGTTGCTGCAAGCCGCTACGGCATTAACACAGCCACAATTAATCGAATTCTCCAGACTGCCGTGGGTGGAATGAGTATATCACAATTTTATGAAGGGCGAGAGAGGTACGGAATTCGTGTGCGATACAAAAAAGAATTACGGGATCGAATTGATGAATTGAGAAAAGTCTTAGTGCCAAGTCCTTTGGGACAACATATTCCTCTCGAGAATCTAGCAAAAATTGAAGTGGTAACTGGACCTGCAATGATTCAATCGGAAAATGCTATGTTACGATCCTTGGTACTTTTAAATGTAAGAGGAAGGGATTTGGTAGGCTTTGTAGAAGAGGCCAAGCAAAAAGTTAAAGACACAGTCGTTTTACCTAAAGGATATTCCATCGAGTGGGCTGGACAATACCAAAATCAAGTTCGTTCCAAGCAAAAATTAATGATTCTCATTCCTTTGGCTCTTTTGATTAATTTATTTTTAATTTATCTCGGTTTAAAAAACTGGATCAATGCAGGAATTGTTTTTAGCGCCATTCCAGTGGCCTTGTCTGGCGGATTGATTTTACTTTTTCTCGGTGGCTTTAAGCTTTCGGTCGCTGTGTGGGTAGGCTTTATTGCTCTGTTTGGTATTGCTGTGGATGATGGAGTGGTAATGATGACCTATCTTCAAGAGGAATTTAAAACTAAAAGATTCCATTCGTGGCAAGAGATAAAAGAGGCAGTAGTTAAGGCAGGATTAAGAAGAATTCGTCCCTTAGTAATGACTAGCACTACTACTTTAATGGCTTTGGTACCCATATTGTGGGCGACAGGAACGGGGAGTGAGATAATGAAACCAATGGCAATCCCTAGTATAGGCGGAATGCTAGTCGAAATAATCAGTTTATTTATTGTTCCATTGGTTTTTGCTCTGAGAATGAAATCTAAGTTGCTTATTGAAAAAGATCCCGATTTAAGTCTGATGGAAAATCCAAGTTGATTTCGAAAATTTACCTTGGGTGTTTCAATAAAAAAGGCTTCTCTAATGAGAAGCCTTTGATTAGTTAACTGTAGTGATCAATTACATGCGATCTAAATTCATTACTTTGTTCCAAGCAGCAACAAAGTCATCTAAGAATTTTTTCTTCGCATCATCAGCAGCGTAAGCCTCACTAACGGCACGTAATTCGGCGTGTGAGCCAAACACTAAATCTATAGGAGTAGCCGTGTACTTCTTCTTGTTGTCTTTACGAGAGAAGCCTTCATACAGACCTTCTACAGTAGCAGATTTTCTCCAAACTGTGTCCATACTCATAAGGTTTACGAAGAAATCGTTACTCAAAGCACCAGGACGACTTGTTAAAACACCGTGCTTAACAGCGTTAGTGTTAGCGTCTAGTGAACGCAATCCACCGATTAGAACTGCCATTTCAGGAACGGATAAGTCTAAGGTGTCGGCTTTTTCAATCATCATTTTAATAGGTGATTGGTCATTTCCATTTGCATAGTAGTTTCTGAAAGCATCCGCTTTAGGCTCTAGGTAGGTAAAAGAATCTACATCTGTTTGCTCAAGACTTGCATCCATACGACCTGCTTTAAAAGGAACGCGGATTCGAGAACCAGCTTTACGAGCAGCATTTTCGATCGCAGCATTACCACCGAGCACGATTAAATCAGCCAAAGAAACTTTTTTGTTACCAGATGCTTTGTTAAAATTGGCTTGGATTTTTTCCAAAGCAGAAATAACTTTTGCTACTTCAGCAGGGTTATTTACAGGCCAGTCTTTTTGTGGAGCTAAGCGAATGCGAGCACCATTAACACCACCACGACCATCTGTCGCACGGTAGGATGCGGCTGCGCCCCAAGCTACACGAATCAACTCAGAATTGCTTAGACCAGATTTTAAGATCTGAGATTTCAAGGAAGCGGCATCGGCAGAAGAAATCAAAGCGTGTTTTCTAACTGGGATAGGATCTTGCCAAATCAATTGCTCCTTTGGAGCTTCTTTACCTAGGTAACGTGAACGTGGCCCCATATCTCTGTGAGTTAGTTTAAACCATGCTCTTGCAAAAGCGTCTTCAAATTCTTTTGGGTTCTCTTTGAAACGCATCGTGATTTTGCGGAATCCAGGGTCTTTTTTCAATGCCATATCTGTAGTGAACATGATAGGCGTGTTGAATTTTCCTTTTACGTGAGCATCAGGAACGAATTTCGCTTGATCGGCGTTTTTAGGAATCCACTGATGAGCTCCCGCTGGAGACTTAGATAAAACCCATTCAAAATTATAAAGGTTATCTAAATACTGAGTTGTCCATGCAGTAGGGTTGGCTGACCAAGCGCCTTCTAAACCAGAAGTGATTGTGTCTTTTCCTTTACCGGTTCCACATTTATTTTTCCATCCTAGGCCTTGTTGTTCAATGGGTGCTCCCGAAGGATCACTTTCTAAACAATCCGCTTTGTGAGCACCATGGGCTTTACCAAAAGTGTGACCACCAGCGATTAGAGCTGCTGTTTCTTCATCATTCATTGCCATTCTTCCAAAAGTGTCCCGAATGTCTTGAGCGGCAGCTAAAGGATCTGGCACTCCATTTGGACCTTCTGGATTTACATAGATTAGTCCCATTTGTACGGCTGCAAGAGGCTTTTCTAGTTTACGTTTTCCTGTGTAACGTTTGTCACCAGCTAACCATTTTGTTTCTGGTCCCCAGTAAACCATTTCAACTTCCCAATCGTCTTGGCGTCCGCCAGCGTAACCGAAAGTTTTAAAACCCATGTCTTCCATAGAAACGTTACCAGCAAGAACCATCAAATCAGCCCAAGAAATTTTGCGACCATATTTTTTCTTTACTGGCCACATCAAACGACGGGCTTTATCAAGACTAACGTTATCAGGCCAAGAGTTTAATGGCTCAAAACGTTGTTGGCCACCAGCGGCCCCACCTTTACCATCCATTAGACGGTAAGTACCAGCACTGTGCCATGCCATACGAATAAATAGTGGACCATAATGTCCCCAATCCGCTGGCCACCAATCTTTGGAATCTTTTAATGTTTTACGAATGTCTGCTTTTACTGCTTTCAAATTTAATTTTCTAAATTCACGAGCGTAGTTAAACTTATCACCATAAGGGTTCGACTCTGGAGAGTGTCTTCTTAGTGGTGAAAGATCAACGATGTTAGGCCACCAAAAGCTAGCCGGTTTTGCTTCGCCTTTAGCATAGCTTTTCTCGTGCATATTTTTGTCAGCAGAAGTACAGCCAACCAACGAGAAAGACGCAGCTAAAGCAGCGATTACAAGTACTTTTTTGTTAAGCATGTAATACCCCTTTAAATGAGTTGTTTTAATTTAGTTACCAAAAGGCTAAATAGCTTTCGCTCTGGCTTCAAGGTCAAAAAATTGTCGGCGAAAAACTAGGCAGCCGCATTACTGTTTATCTTTTGTAAAAAGATGCAATAAAAACGGGATGTTTTACTCCAAACACTAATTATTTTTAGATGGGACACCAAAAATTATTTAAGTACAAAATAGACTTATTAGTTTTGATAGCTCTAGCATATGAGACTATAGATTTAGGCTATTGGAAAAGGCTAGTGGGGGCTAAGTTTGATTTTTAAAGAGATATATTTTTAGCAAACTATTAGGGCTGAATGAACTGGGAAAAAATCCTTTTCTAAAAGAAACATAGAGTGCCAAAAAAGTTTGGCACTCTATAGTTATACAAGATGGTTAAAATTAGCTTGAATGCTTTTTATTTTTTTAGTCGAATTAAGCCTTGGCTAATTTCAATTCCCGATCTTTCTGCTAGTTTTAAAAGTTCGAATGTACTTAAATGTATTTTTGCCTCTGGTGTTAGTTCTTCGAAAATTTCAAACTGACTAGCGTATTCCAGATCATCGGGGATTTTGAGATTGTAAATTGTTGGGCCAAGCTCGGGGTCAGGTGATACCCCATTGCTTGGAATTGCACTTAAAACAAAATGCAGTTCACCTGAGGTATATACTTGGGAAAGATTCTCGCCGGTACTTATTCCAAATTTGAAGCTATCGCTAATTTGTGAAGTGATAGGTGAAGAATTACTAATGTCAAATTTTAGCTGACACTCGACCAGGTCTTTACAATCTGTTTGAATTAGAGAGTCAAAAATGTTCTCACCACTCTTTGCATAGTAGCTATAGTAAACAGGGTTTTGCGTCGATTTAAAATTACTAATTACTGATGCATGAAGATTTGAATATGATGATCTATCAAAAAATGTGGATTGCTCAATCAGAGCCAATATGTCACGCCTAGATACTTGTAGAGGAATGTTGGCTGGGGCACCAATTTTGGGGCTATAAGGGATGAAATTATCATTTTTAAGATAAGTTCTTATAAAACTTTGCAGTTGTGTGGCTTTCGTGTGTGTATAGCCAAATTGATGGGCTATTTCGTGGCTTAAAAGAGCAACGAGTTCTGAATCCTCTGGATTTTCCTGTGTGATTAATTTTAAATCAATACAAATGGAGGCATCTAAATTACCTAGCTCTGTTGATGCGGTTACAATTTTTTGTTCATTATTTTCTGTGGAATAACAAAAGCCATATTGAGGATGATTTTTTAATTCATCTTTAGAGATTTTCTCGTTGAACGGGACAACCTCTTTTAATTCAATCTTTAAATTTGCAATCTGCTGAAAAATGTTTTTACCGGAATTTTCATCGACCAAGCTTGCAATCATTTCTTTTACTTCTTGGTTTTGAATTTTATTGAGGTCCATTCGAAGTTGTAGCCATTTATAAAACAATTGAGCTTTGGTGGTGTGTAGTGTATAGGCATAGCTGTCAACTTCATATTCATTGTCTTGGTTAGCTGCTACATTTTTTGTTCTATAAGCCGTTTCACTCAACTGTAATTTATCACGAAAGAGTTCTTGTCTAGCAAGGCGTATGCTTCCACCATGAGTTTCAATGCCTTCCACAGTAGTTCCATAAGTTTGACTATTACTAGTTTCTGGCTGAGAGCCAGTGTCTTGCATTTGAATGATTTTTTCTGTTTTTCCACAACCGATACTTGCTAGAACAATGGCCGCAGCTGTAATTTTTAATCCTAATTTTTTCATTTTATCTCTCCTCATTTTTTATTTTCGTTAGGGGGTAAAGAGAAAGGCTTAAGTTATAGACTTGGTCCTTGCTTTTATGAGCTTCGCAAAAGTCATTTAAGCTTCGTCTAAATTGGTTAATCTTCTCTTTGATTTGAGGCAGCTGATCCCGGGCTACGGCTACCGTTAATGTACTTTGGTGACGATCATCAAACTCCACTTCTTCTTGGGCTGTGATCGCTTTTTCTAAAAAGCATTTTTGTAATTTTCTAAGCGCCGCCGTTGTGTAATCTTGTGACAGGGTGCTTAGGTGAATGTCTTTTAAGATTAATTTTCCATTTTTATCTTCTTCAATAAAGTCTACGTTTTTTAATCGTTCAATGGCGTCTCTAGCTTCGATGTTTTGTAGGCCAAGTCGAGAGGCAATCCAGTTGGTGTCGTTGATAAAATCATCGGTTTTAATTAACTCTAAAATGGCAAAGTGTTGCCAATCACTGATGATTTTAAATATTTCAAGACTTAAATCTTTTGGAGTAGACCTACGAATTCCTTGCTCATCAATTTCTTGAAAGTTGATTCCTAAACGTAAAGAAAGCTTTTCCATGGTTTGTGAATTGGCTTTTCTTTGACCGTTTAAAAGTCTTGATAAACTTCCAGAATCAATCCCTAAAAAGTTGGCGTAGGCTCGCATGGAATACTTAGGGTTTTTCCTAAGTCTTTCAATGTATTCTTGCTGTAAGATTTCTCGAAATTCCATATGTGTTCTCCTGTAGACTTAATTTAAGGGCTAATTGCTTAAATTCATAATTTTTGAGCAGCAAAGCGCTGCGTTTACGCGCATCAGGTAAGAAAGATAAGGATGTCGAAAATTTTGACAGCTTCTTCCTGATTCAATTTCTGTAATTATTGTGATAGGTAGTCTGCTCTTCTGTGGAGATGTTCGCTTTGTTTGGCATAGACTTTTCATATGAAACTAATGATAGCTCTCTATGACCATTGTGTGTTTTTTGAGCCTAAGTGAAGGTAACTTTAATTGTCACCGACTGAATTTAATGCCAAAAGGAATTCTATGAAGACTAAGTATATTTTAATGATTTTTATTTTTAGTGGGAGTCTTTTTGCGGACCAAATTGAATGTAAACTATCTGCCAGTACGTCTCAAAATACTAAACATGCTAGGTTAAACTATAAATTTAAGAAAGTCCATGAAGACGGATTATTTGCAAAATTGGCTGGGTCTTCGAAATTAGCTCTTTTTGCAGAAACAGACAGTATTAAAGAGCTAATGAAGGCTTTGGCTGACGCAGTTGAAAAAAATGAACTACAAACAGAGTATGTTTTAACCCCTGGAAAATGGGATGATATGGGTGTTTCCCAGATCATTCGAGGAGTAAGTTCAAGGATTTACAAAACGGCTTCGGGAAATGAGCTTATCCTTTTGAAGAATGAGAAGGGACAGTATGTCTTGTATTTTCAGATGTTCAATTCTCTAACTATGGCCTCCGAGATTAACTTGGTAAAGGGGCCTGGAATAAGAAAAGCACTTTCTGATTGGATGAAAAAAAATAATTATGATATCCGCTCTGTGCAACTACCTGTTCGATCAAAAAGGCTTCTAGAAGTTGAGGAAACAAAAATTAATAGCCTTCAAGATTTAGCGAAAGAGTTATTGGAGAACCCCGAAAAACACTACCTAATCTATAGAAGAACTGCTGAACTGGGTACAGATTTTATAAAATTGGTCCAGAGTGGTGAGTCCAATCAGGTTATGCAAGATGGACCATTTCGTTTTTATCTCAGTCCTAGTAAGACCACAGGTTTTGATATTTACTTTACCTATCACAGAGGGGACTCAAAACATGATTTATTTCAGGTAAACTCTGTCGCTAGTATTGCAAGTCTGCAAAGAGCTTTGAGGGATCGTTTTCCTAATAATGAATTTATAAGGGACAATCTAATGTCGGAGAAAAGTAATATCATAAATATGGAAGAGTACTCTACTCCAGCAGTGTTAGATATTGTAAATGACTATGTTAGAGCTCGCCAACAAATGAAGGGGGCTACTGCTGCACAAAGGATGGAGGTTGTAAAATCTGCGAATAGATACTTATCCTATTTGAAAAATCAGGGAAAAGAGGATCTCTCCAAATCCGAAGAAAATCACATTGATTTAATGGCGAAAACAGCAACAAAACTTTATAAAGAGAGTTGGACAATTGATGGTGATAATGCGACTGAATTTGCATATGAGATGCTGGTATTAAATATTAATTCCAAAGTGATGGCTGAATTCTTAAAAAAAGCTAGTTGGGACACATCGGATACAGTTGATTTTAAACTTTTTTTGAATGGAATTTTCTCAGACATTCGACTTAGAAACCTAGAAGGTGAAAATATCCAAATTAATGAAAGTAATTGGAAAGAGATCTATAATGAATACTATTCTTATTTTAAACAGGCTCGAGACGTCGCTGGTTTTTGGAGTTCGAGTTTTACCCCTCATATTTATATGTACTCGCTTCTTAAAAAGGGAAGCTTTACGGATAATTTAGCAAAGGCCAAAGGCTTGCTTCAGGAAATCTACGATGTAGTTTCAGATTCAGATATTGCTGGAGTAATATTACTGGTTGCTAAGTTAACGGATAGTGATACCAGTTCAGAAAGTGTTCGAAAGTTAGCTGAAAATATCAAAACAATCTATAAGAAGTCAGACAATGACAGAGGGGGATCTATCCTTTTAGGAGAAGTTATGCAGAAGAACCAATTGGAAATGGATTTGGTTCTTGAGCAATCTTCTTATATTTATCATAATGCAAAAAGTGCTAATTACACGACTGTCGGTGAAGCGATTCACGCGGGGGCTAAGTTAAAAATGACCTTGAGTGAAATACGTCAGGCATTTGATGAGATTTACGACAGATCATATCAAGGAACTAGTTTAACTAAACAAGAGCTAGTGGATATGTTGGAAACAGTAGTCATTCGCCAAAAGTATCAGAAGGTTGGAGATGCTAGAAAGGAAATCGAGGAAATTGCTGCCGAAGAAAGCCTTGAGGCTCTGGAGGAAATGATGGAAGAGGCTTCTGATGCCGCTATCAATGCGGCAATCATTGCAACTATAATTATCAACTCAAATTAGAAGACTTAAATTTAGAATGGTGCTATGTTTTCTTTATGGGAACAAAGATTAAATACGAAAACACCAGAGCTAATTTCAAAATGAAAACCGATTTCGCTCCTTCCGGGGATCAACCTGCTGCGATTAAACAGTTGGTTGAAAACTTTGAGCAAGGTGCCGATAAGCAGGTCCTTCTCGGGGTTACCGGAAGTGGTAAAACCTTTACCATGGCTAATACCATTCAAAAGCTAGGAGTACCTAGTTTAATCATCGCTCCCAATAAAACTCTCGCCGCGCAAATGTATGTAGAGTTTCGTAATTTGTTTCCTGAAAATGCGGTGGAGTATTTCGTTAGTTATTATGACTACTATCAACCAGAGGCCTACGTTCCACAAAGAGATACCTATATCGAAAAAGACTCATCCATAAATGAGCAGCTAGATAGAATGCGCCACTCGGCTACCAGAAGTTTGCTAGAGCGAAATGATGTGATCATTATCTCTAGTGTTTCTTGTATTTATGGTTTAGGGAGCCCTGACTCCTATGAAGATCTTGTTATGCAAATTAAAGTAAATCAAGAAGTGGCTAGAGATCAGTTTTTAAGAGATTTAGTTTTTATTCAATATGAAAGAAATGACATAAACTTCCATCGTGCAAGCTTTCGGGTGAGGGGAGATACGGTAGATGTTTTTCCACCTTATGAAGACAGTCATGTATTAAGGATTGAATTCTTTGGCGATTATATTGATCGAATCTCACGAATTGATCCAATCTCTGGCGAGCGAATTGGGGAGTTTGAGGAAGTAAATATTTATCCAGCCTCTCACTATGTAAATACAAAAGATCGTATGGATAAAGCCATTGAAGGAATCAAGGACGAGCTTCGTGAAAGGCTTCAAGAGTTAAACGCGCAAATGAAGCAACTAGAGGCACAACGTTTAGAGCAACGAACCTATTATGATATTGAGATGATAGAGCAACTAGGCTATTGCCAAGGAGTTGAAAACTATTCGAGGCACTTGACGGGAAGATCTCCAGGGGATGCTCCTCCGACTTTATTAGAATATTTTCCAAAAGGTTTTTTAACAATCATAGATGAGAGTCATATTACTGTGCCTCAAGTTGGTGGAATGTATCGAGGAGATAGATCTCGTAAAAGCACTCTGGTGGATCATGGTTTTCGACTTCCTTCCGCTTTAGATAACCGTCCTTTGGCTTTTGATGAATTTGAAAAATTAACCAATCGCACACTTTATGTAAGTGCCACACCTGGCGATTTTGAATTTGAAAACAGTGATGGTTTGATCGTCGAGCAATTGATTCGACCTACCGGTTTATTGGATCCTATCGTTGAAGTTCGAGGGGCAAAGTTTCAGGTAGACGATCTACTCAAAGAAATTAAAGAACGCATCAAAAGAAAAGAGCGTGTTCTGATTACTACTTTAACTAAGCGCTCCGCAGAGGATTTGACCGATTATTATTCCAATTTGGGTATTAAAGTTAAGTACCTCCACTCTGATATTAAAACTTTTGAAAGAACCACCATCATTAGAGACTTACGACTTGGTACTTTTGATGTATTGGTAGGAATTAACCTTTTAAGAGAGGGATTAGATATTCCAGAAGTTAGCTTAGTGGCGATTACTGATGCGGATAAAGAAGGCTTTTTAAGATCCACTCGATCTTTAGTGCAAACCATTGGTAGGGCCGCTCGAAACTCTGGTGGACGCGTGATTTTATATGCAGACAGTGTAACTAAATCTATGGAAGAGGCTTTGGATGAAACAGCAAGACGTCGTCAAATTCAAATGGCCTACAACAAAGAACATGGAATCACTCCTGCAACCATTAAAAAGAATATCCAAGATGGCTTACACGAGATTTTTGAGGCAGATTATTCTACGGTACCATTAGAAGATGAAAATAAAGATTTGCTAAAATACCAAAATTTGATTGGCAAGCCACAAAAGCTCAATTCAGAAATTGAAAAACTAAGAAAGAAAATGCGAGAAGCAGCAGAAGAGCTCGAGTTTGAAGCGGCAGCAAAGTATCGTGACGAAATTAAGCGTTTAGAGATGCTCGACTTACAGTTTCGCGAAGGTGCAAATTCTTAGGTTAGGGTTTGCTTCCCCTAAAAATTTTTATCTATCAAGGGCTGTGATCTATCTTTTAATGTCTGTTTTGTATGGGAGGCGAGTGTTTTTTATCGATAGGAAATAAAAAACAAAAAGAAGATTGTCTAGCATCTATTTTTTGATCCCATCATGAAAGTACTAACAATTCTCAACTGAAAACTTACTGAGCTATTTTCTCAGCAATTTCTAGGGCTTTTAAAAGTTGTGGGTCGCGCTTTGGATAAGGGGCTGTAGAATAATCTACATAAACATCAGGTAACACACCTTTGTTTTCAATGCGCTTGCCGTCCAATTCTAGATGAGCGATACCTAGATATAATAGGAAATCAGTTTCTTCTAAAAAGTTAATTTCACCAATTGTAAAATAGCCACCAGTAGGTTCGCCGACTATGACGGCTCTTTTGTCTTTTTTGAGTTGATAGGCTATTGCCTCTTTTCCAGAGCGGGAACCCGAATTAGTAATTAATACTAGTGGTTTATTAGTGTAGTTATGGTTCGTTTGCTGAGGGGCTGTGTTTGTCGACCTATCGCCATTTTTTTGAACTATAGTAAAGGCGTAAAATGACTCTCTATCTTTGTAGAAAGGATCTAAATACGAGTACCATGCTCCTCCATAGCCATCTCTAATGTCCAATATGATCGAATCACAATCCTTAAAGTCCTCGAGCATGCTTTGCTTTAATTCTTTTTCAAAAAGGGCATTGGTGCCTGACCATAGATGAAAATAACCTATCCTGTGCCCATTTTGCTTAATGATTTTCTTACTAGCCTTGCTGGCATTTAACATTGAATAATGAATGTTTTCAAAAACAGGGCTTACATTTACAGAAAAGTTATCTTGCCCACGTTTTACAAATAAAGTGTGAGGCTTGGTACTTTTAAAAGACATGGGACTAAAAACTTCATTGTTGTTTTTTATTATTAGGTCACCTTTTTTTAAACCGGCAAGCTCAGCGGGGTAAGAGTCCAGAACCGAGCGAATACGATACCCCTCTAGAGACTTTTGGTACTGAAGACCTATGTGATAATGTTTTGGGTTAGAAACTTCGTTTGCTTTGAATAGGGATTGAAAAAAGTAGTAATCTTGATCTTCAGTAGTTATGAATTGTGTATGTGAAACATTCAGACTTCCTAGAAAAGCATTTATTAGACTCTTTAATTCTTCAAGATTCTCTAATGTGTCCACTTTACTTTTTAGATGCTGATAGTTTTTCTGGGAAAAAACTTCATCCGAAGATTTTACCGCAAGTTTCTCCTTTGCTCTAAGCCAAGTTTTATCAAAAATACTCAATAGCTTCTTAGAGTGCTCGGTCTGTTTTTGAGACTGAAGATTAAGCTCCTGTGTCGCTGAGCAGCTCGTTGTAGCAAGCATCAAATATATTAAAAAACTAATTCGGTAAAGCATCGGTATTATTCTCATGATTTCACATTGGTGCTTTCAAATATTTTATCAGCATTGGCTGCGACAAATCCTTGGTATAGATTTCCATCTTGCATAGGATGGCGAAGTGCGAACTCATAAAAGCACGAAGGAATCAATTCAGTTTTGTCGGTAAAATTTAGCTCAACTTTGTCGGCCATAGTGGAGCTTTGTTCTAATAAAACTTCTTTTGAACCTTTAATTTCTCCGCCCGATTGGTTTAGTTTATAGCCAGCATCTTTTAGTTTCTGGTTTAATTCCTGCAAAGAATGGCTATTTTCAAGATGGTTCACAGAAACTGTAAAGTGATTGGGATGGTAGCCCCAGGCAGCCATCCAGGCGGCATACTCACTTTCATCTAAAAGTTGTTGGTAATCAGAGTAACTTACTTGCCACGGACTACCCATATAAATGAAGTCATCTCTAGAGGCGATGTCTTTATCAACATCTGTTAAAAGATTACTTATGATTTTGTTTAGACTATCACTGCACTTTTCTAGCAAGAGGTGGGAGATAAATACTTTCGGAGCCTCCGGATCAGGGTGCTGAAAATGTTTAGCTTCCAACTTTTTTTCTACAAACTCATATTGACCAGCTTCTTTGTATCCAAGTTTTTTGAAATGTTCAGCGAGTTTCTCAAGGTTTAATTCAGGAGTGTTAAATGTTCTCAGCGCAATATGGTCATTGATGATCTGCTTTTCTTCTTTTAATAGAAGCTCATGAATTTTCTCAGCACTTGGGGTAATTTGAACGTAGTCAGTCCATAGTTTGGCAAAAAAATCTTTGTAGTCCATGAGGCTCTCCTTGATCGAATTATAGGGATTATTCTAGGGCTCCCATTGATAAATTCAAATCTTTTCTTGTTTGGAGCTTAACTTATTCATTGCGTGAATCAAAGTTTGGTATTTAGCTTCAGATGGCGATTTAAGGCAATTTAACTCAATGCAAGTACGCTAGTTTTTGACAAGGAGCAGGTGAGTTTAAGGGATAATTAGCTGTAGAAATGAACAAAAAATCAAAAAAATCTTAATCCCTGTTATCTCGAGAACAATCTCTGGAGCGATTGGCCAAAATGAACTATAGTAAGGCGTGGCCATAAGCGAGAAAAAGCGAGAAGAGTTAAAAAAACTGGTGTCTGAATTTGCTACGACTCCCGGTGTGTATTTGATGAAGTCAAAGACAGACAAAGTCATATATGTTGGGAAAGCTAAAAACTTAAAATCGAGGGTTCGTTCTTATTTAACAGATTCAAAAGACCATAGCTCCAAAACTCGACTTCTTGTACAAAACATCGACCACATAGAGACGATTTTAACCAACTCGGAAGCCGAAGCTTTTTTGCTCGAAGCTACTTTAATTAAAAAGTATCGTCCTAAATATAATATCCGACTAAAAGATGATAAAAACTATCCCTACATCCGAGTATCAACCAAAGATGATTTTCCACGTCTATATTTATCTCGCCGAGTGATTCCCGATGGAAGCAGTTATTATGGGCCCTACACAAGTGGTCTCGCTGTAAGGCAAACGATTAAATTTTTAAACAAACAATTTAAAATTAGAGACTGTAAAGATAGTTATATGAAGTCTCGTAAGCGTCCATGCATGACTCATCAAATTGGTAGATGTACAGCCCCTTGTGTGGATTTAATTTCGGAAAAAGATTATGCCCTGGATGTATTGGCTGCCGAGAAATTTTTAAAAGGAAAAAACGAACAACTTTTAAACGAGCTAAATGATCGGATGTTTAAAGCTAGTAAAGATGAGATGTTCGAACAAGCTGCACACTTTAGAGATAGTATAAAAGCCTTAACACATATCATTGAAAGACAATCTGTGGTTAATGCGGGGAGTGATTTAGATCAAGACGTAATTGCCCTTTATGGAGACGATAGAGGAACTCTTCTCGAGTGTCTTCATATTCGACAAGGCCGACTCATTGGTAACCAAAATCACTTTTTTAAAATGTTCAATGCAGCCGATCCAAGCGAGGATGCGAGGGAGCTAATCACTAGTTTTGTTATACAATATTACCAAGACAATATTATTCCAGACGAGCTTATCGTGCCGATGGAGTTAGGCCTCGATCTTACGCGCTTAATGGTAACTGTGTTGGAAGAGAAAAAATCCAAAAAGGTTTTGGTGCGTGGTGTTCACGACGAAGATTCAAGAAAACTAATGGAACTTGCTAATGCCAATGCCAATGAACACTTTCAGCAGCATATGCAAAAGGCATCACAAAAAGAGAAAGGTCTACTTGAGATTCAAAGAAAGTTAAAACTTCCTCAAAAGCCAGAGCGCATTGAGTGTTTTGATATTTCACATTTTCAAGGAAAAGAGGTGGTTGCAAGTGGAGTTGTTTTTATAGATGGTTCACCCGCAAAAGATCACTACCGCCGATTTAAAATAAAAAGCTTTGAGGGAAACAACGACTTCTTGGCAATGAAAGAGGTCGTTGGACGCCGTTTAAAGCACGAGGAGTGGGGAGAGCCAGATTTAATTGTTATTGATGGTGGTAAAGGGCAATTAGGAATGGCACGAAAGATTTTGGAAGAATTGGACAAAGAGTATATTCCAGTAGTTGGCCTTGCAAAAGCGCGAGTAAAAAGACTAGGTTTTGATAAAAGAGAAATCGAAGAGACCGAAGAACGTTTTTATCTACCAGGACGAGAAAACCCAGTAACTTTTTCTACTAGCTCAGGCGCTTTCCAAATTTTAGTAGGCGTACGAGATGAGGCGCACCGATTTGCAATCACATACCACCGAAAGTTAAGGGATAAAAAAGGATTAGAGAGTGAGTTAGACTATGTGGTTGGTTTGGGAGAGAAAAGAAAACGAATGTTGTTAAAAAGATTCCCAAGTCTTGATGATATCCGTAGTTTGAGCATTGAAGAAATGGCAAAACTTCCAGGCTTTAACGAGGTTCTTGCTGAAAGAATTTTATTGCATTTAAAAGAGTCTGACGAAAATTAGCATTTATTCCTAGTAAGTTATAGCCAAGTTTGTTAATTAGTTGTCCTTGAAAGTAGAGGACTTATGGCGTTTACAAAGCACTTTGAAAATAAAAAGCACATTATCTGGGATTGGAATGGTACGATTCTAAATGATTTAGAGCATACCGTTGCCACTTTAAACCATACATTGAAAGACCAAAATATTGCGGCTTTGAGCCTCGACGATTATAAAAGGCAGTTTGGTTTTCCTGTTAAAGATTTTTATGATGAACTTGGTGTAGATTACACACAACGAAGTTTTTCTGAACTTTGTGATGATTTTGTATCTTTCTGGATGAAAGGTGCGAGTAGCTGTAAGCCTTTTCCATTTATTTTTGAACAATTAAAGCTGAACCAAAGCGATCAAAAAACGCAATCCATTCTATCAGCAACGGATCAAGAAAATTTAGACATTTTGATTGATCAGTTTGAGTTGAGGCATTTCTTTACCAATGTATACGGTATTGCCGATAAATTTGCCGCTTCTAAGATTGATAGAGGTAGAGAGTTGATCGCTGCATCTGGTTTTTCTAAAGAAGATAGTGTCTTGGTTGGTGATACACTTCACGATTTAGAAGTGGGTGAAGAGCTGGGAATAGACGTGGTTCTAGTAAGCCATGGGCACCAATGCGTTACCAGGCTCAAGGCAAAACATCCTCATGTATTGAGTTTGGATCTTCTCTAATAAGCTTTGTTTATAGTGGCTTATAAAAATGTAATAAAAGAAAGCGCAAAAACTTCAAAATTGAATAGATTTAGAAGTTTTTTGCCATCCTCTGGCCATGAAGTGTTAGAGTCGCTTCATTATGAGGATATTTGCAAATCTAGCAGAACAAGCTCTTCTTTTTGATTGGACGGTCAGTTTATTAACTGTAATTTCATCAGTACTTCTAGCCTGGGGTGTTTACAAAAAGTCTCGCCTAGAAAAAGTCCATAAAATCTTTATTGGAACTTTAGCCTCTTTAGCGGTAGCTCACTTTTTTAGGAGTTTGGTATGGATGTATGATGATAGCATCTTTTATACCTTTAGTTATTTAGGCTTCGTTTTGGTCCCACTTTTTCTAACCCTATTTATAGAAGAGGCCACTCATAAAGCCACGGCACTTTGGTTTAAGGTGTATTTACTATTACAGGGCTTAGTGATTTTGTATGGAATATTTAATCCAGAAAATTTCGAAAGTGCTTATTGGAAATCTAGTTTTGCCTTTTATCATTCTATCACTTTCATCTATTTAGCAACCAAAAGTTATTACGCAAGTTTTAGCGCGAAGAATCGCAGAGAAGCAGGTATTTTTCGTGCCATTGGTTTTTGCATTGTTATGGGCTTAGTTTTTGGAGCTATGGATTGGAGTAGTCGATTTGGATGGGTAAATGTAAAATTGAGCTCAATTCCAACTCTAATGTTGATCTACTTTTTGACAGCAATTTTCTTTTCGCAAGGTGCTTTCCGAATGAGGCGCCATTTAGCAAAACTAGCGGTGTATTTAATTTTTCCAATCACTAGTTTTATTTGCATGAAGCTATTTATTAAAGATCTCGATTCCAGTGTGGCACTACAAATAGCAAGTATTGGGTATCTGTTTTTTGTTCCCGTAAATATTTTATGTCAGGTATCCGGTGTTAGCTCTGATGGGGATAACAATGGTTTCATAAAGAGAATTAATGCCTTACCACAGCGTGATTTGCTTTCTTATTTAGAAGCTATTGGTAATTGGGGCGAGGTAACAAAAGTACATTTAGTTTCCGCTGAGTTTTTAAGAAAAAATGAACTTTTGGACATGGCTTATTCGGAGTCTCACAGGGAATTGGTTTTAAGTAAAAAAAGAATAGCCGAAGACCTGATGGATCCTCAAATTCGTTTTGAAGACCGAAAAAAATTAGAAGCAGCAGATTTTATTTTACGATATACCGATTGTGATTTTTTGTGTGTCCTAGGCGATACCGGTAATGTGTTTGTAGCAAAGTTTTCGAATCTCATGGATGTGAGTTATTATCACTCGATAATGTCCCTCGTGGCGCGACAGCTTACCCAGTTAATCCTAGAGCTTCAAATAGCACAAATGAAAAAGACTCCTGAAATCAAAGACATTCGAAGAGAGGAGAATATGCTATGCTAGATAGTTTAAAAAGTTTCGTACATAGTTTTTACGTTCTTCTTTTTGAATCAGATCGATTCAAAGTTCGCCTAAGTATTAGTTGTGATCTGGATTTTTTAATTTACGAATGTCCCGGTTTATGGGCTAGCGATGCCGAGTTGAAAGAGCTTACAGATATGCTTTTAGAGGTAGCGAAGGCGGGGCAAGACGGTAAAGAAATGCCAGAATACGGTTGTTTATTGGGAGATCGAGAGGATTTAAAAACTCGGGTTATTTCCATTGCTATTGATAAAAATGAAAAACGTGCCGTGGGATTTTCAGCGCAAAGTTATGTTGATATTGTGTCTGGAAATTTTAAAGAGCGACTTCTACATTTAGGACTTATTTTTGTTGATCCTAGTTATCAAGGAAAAAGCGTTAGTTATTTACTAGCAATGTTCCCCAATATTTTAATTTCTATTAAAAGTGGTTTCAGGGATTGTTGGGTGTCAAATGTAACGCAGGTTCCAGCAGTCTATGGTTTGGTGGCATCAAACTACTTTTATACCTACCCAGGAACTTCCAGAAAGTTTGAACAAGGCTTTTACCATCGTTATCTTGCTACCCAGCTTTATAAAAACCATAAAAGCGTGTTTGGAGTCGGTGAAGAAGCAGAATGGAATTCGGAGATGCAAATCATTGAAAATTCCTATACAGGTGGGGCAGATCATTTAAAGAAAAGTTTTGCGGCTGCCCCTAAGCATAGAAATCCTGTCGTGAATGAAATTTGCGAAGAGCACCTAGATTATGAACGAGGCGATGATTTCGTACAAATTGGAAAACTATCTCCAAGCACCTTTATTCAATTGTTTAAAAGTAAAAAATCCAGACAAACTCGACTGCAAATGTCGATCAATATATTAATTTTTAGTTTGGCGGCTATGATCTTGCCTGTACTTCGTTGGTTTATTCCTAATCAACAGGTGAGTCTTGATGAAAGTTGTGATTTACCACTAGTAATTTGAGGTGAAGATGTTTGACTATAGTCAATTTATTCAAAGAAACATTGGATTTGTGAATCTTGAAGAGCAGGCAAAGCTTAAGGAAGCAAGAATATTTGTTGCTGGTGTCGGCGGAATGGGGGGAGCAGCAGTTGCTTGTCTCGCTCGGGCTGGAGTAGAGAATTTTATCATTGCCGATCTTGATGAGTTTGAGCTGTCCAACCTTAATCGTCAAATTTTTGCAAACAGAAATACAATTGGAGTACCAAAAGCAGAAGCTACAAAGCAAAGCCTTCTAGATATTAATCCAAACATAAACATTAAGCTGTTTGGCAAAGAGTGGTCAGAGAAGCTAGATGAAATATTACCCAATGTGGATTTAGTAATTAATGGTTGTGATGATGCAAAAGCAAGTGTGCATCTTTTGCGCTCTGCTCCTCGCTATAAAAAAACTGTGATTGATGCTTTTGCTTCAACGCTACCGAATGTCTATGTGGTTGGACCTAATGATCCAAGACCAGAAAAAACATTAGGCTATGCGACTTATGGCAAAAACTTAAATGAAGTCACAGAAGATGAGTGGGGCTTGTGCATTCAAAAAGAGATTGAGTATGTTCTCGTTCACTCCAGTAGCGCTAAACATGTTGTTTTGGACGTAGCGGCTGAAATGGTTTCAGGTGCTAGATCGAGAATTTCTTTTGCGCCTATGGTTTGGACTACAGGTTGTTTTATGGCCTATGAAGCTACAAAAATCATATTAGGAGAGAAAACCAAGGCGGATTATAAAGGGGTGTTTTTTAACCCTTATCGTTTTGAGGTTGAAAGGCCTTATGGATTTATCATTGGGTCGATTCGCCGATTTTTAGTACGTCGTTTTTTAAAATCTCTTTTACCAGAGGAACAAAAAGATTTCGATATGAGGAAGTTAAATGCTTGAGATAAAATCAAACTCTCCAAAACGTTTTTTTGAAGTAACCGAAAACTCCTATGGGCGTAAGACTCCATTTGTTTCCGTTTTAAAATCAGATTTAGAAAGATTTTTATCGACCAAAAATCCCTTGTTCTCCAAATACGGACGAGGAGAATTTTTTGTGGCCATGAGAGACGGTAAGGCCGTTGGTAGAATCGTTGCTCATATTCACGAAAAGTCCAATCGTTTGCATAATCTCTCTACTGGCTATTTTGGATATTTTGATTGTGAAGACAATCCTGAAACGGCCGAGATGCTTTTGGCTGCTGCGGAACAGTGGTGTAAGAACCAAGGCGTTCGAGAAATTTCAGGTAACTTTAATTTAACAGCGATGCAACAGATCGGTGTAATGACAGAAGGTTTTGAAAATACGGTTTATACAGATCAAGTATACAGCCCTCCACACATTGCAAAGTTCCTAAAAGAAAATGGCTACACGGCTTATTTTCCTATGACTACCTATGAATTGGATTTAAAAACATTTGATCCAGAAATTTTAAAAACGGAAAAAGTCAATAAGTTGCTAGATGACGATAATATGCAATTTAGAGCATTAAAGAAAAAGAACTTTGAAACTCAGATGAATGACGTGAGAAATGTCCTGAATGACGGCTTCAAAAATAACCCAATGTTTGTACCCGTTACTGAAGAAGAATTCATGTTTCAGGCAAAAGACATGATGTGGGTTATCGATGAGCATATTTCTTTTATGGCTTATGAAAACTCTCGTCCAGTAGGTACAAATATTGTGATACCTGATTTAAATCCATTTCTAAAGGCCACCGATTCAAAGTTGAAGCTGAGCACGCCTTTTCATTTTTTGAAACATAAGATGAATTGCAAAAGAGCCATTATGATATTTAGTTCTATTGTACGTGATAAACATGGTATCGGTTTGAATCCAGCCATTATGTACAAAACTACGAGTGCACTAAAGGAGCGTGGTTACGAAAAATTGGGGATCACTTGGATCGCCGATGTAAACCCAGCAAGTCTTCGTCAAATGGAAAAGCTTGGTGCTAAAAAACTTCACGGACTAAATTTATTCAAAAAGGAACTTTAAATGCTTAAACCAGTTGATTTGGAGAAAGTAAAAGATCTGGCAAGTAGATACGTTTCTGCCCATAATACTCAGCCTGCAAAATGGTTTATAAAAGGTAAGGAATTTTTACTTACAGATGATGAGAGTAGAAAACTTCCTTTTGCAGATCCTAATTCTCATGATCATCTGGTTAGTATTGGTGCTGCTCTTGAGACCATGAAAATTGCCTTGAGTGGCTTTGGTTTTGGTTTAAAAGTTTTGTCTCAAAGCTTACGACCTTGTGTTGAAATTCGCTGCGAATTGGTGGAAGTATCTGAGACCGATCCTTTGTTTCCATTTTTAGAAAATAGGCGTAGTGTTAGAAACAAATTTAGAAAAGCCAATTTTTCTGAAAAATCAGCCTTAAAGAGTCAATTTTTGAACAAAGCAAATATAAAGTTAGTCGAAGATAAAAAGACAATCACTGAAGTTGCCAACGACTTTAATAGAGCCAATTATCATTTTCTTGGCCAAAAAGATTATTTGGCCGAATTAAATGAATGGCTAAGGTTTGATAGAAGTGATAGTAGTTTTACTGAAGATGGATTGAACCCAGAGGCGATGTATTTATCTCAGGTGGAAGCATTTGGTGCAAAGTATGTTTTAAAGCCATCTATATTTTCTATTTTGAAAAAAATGGGTCTAGCTAAAACCATGATTGATGAAAAATCCAAAGTCCTTTCGGCCACAGCCATCGCTTTTTTAGTGGTTAAGGAAGAAACAGATGAAATAAGTAGAGGTAGCTTTTTTATGCGTACTTGGTTGGAGTTTACGCAAATTGGTTTTTCTTTAAACCCATTGAGTTGTTTGACCGATTTTACATTTTATAATGAGAAATGGTCGAAACGTTTACATCTAAATTCAGACGAATACCTTTTGAATGCTTTTCGAGTTGGACCAACACCAGAAAAGCTAGCTAGTAACTTTAGACTTCCCAAAGAAAAAGTATTCTTGGAGAAAGAAATATGAAGAATCTTTTTTTAATGACCTGTATCCTTTTTTTGAATGCCTGTGGGGCTTTCAAAGGAAGTATCGCGCTTTGGGAAGAAACTTATAAAGATGCCGATAGTTTGGAAGAGCGTGGTGCAACAAATTTTTTATATTATGATTTTAAAGCATTGAATGCTCATTCTATGGAGACTAGTGTTTTACCTTGGAAATTAGTTGTTGCCTCTCTGTTATGGGAAGATCGTAAAAACGAAGATTGGGACTCACTCAAGGACTCACAAATTATCAGTCTAAGAGATAAGAAATTGCGCAAAAAGATGGAGTCCTTTGGATTAATGTATCCAGACAGAATTTTAAATGTGCCTAAAAAACTACAACAGCCCAAGCAAGTCCCGATGGGGATTTTTCGAGGAAAGCTCAAGAATAAAATTATTGGGGCAGAAATGGAAGGCTCTGGAATTGGTTGTATCGCTTGCCATGGGGCGCGAGCTTATGACAAAGATGGGTTTCCAACAAATGATATGTATATTGGCTTAGGAAGTACATCCTTTAACCCTGAAATGTATGTTGGTGAAATTTGGAAGGGCCTAAGTGAGGTTCCTGATAATCCTTTGGCTATGTACAACTACATTTTGAAACTCTTTCCCGAAATCAACAAAAAGGAACGAGATACCTTTAGGCGCGCCTTGGGAACGAAAGGTCGCCATCGTTTTTTAGGTATGGATGAGATTTACAGTCAGATTAAAAAAATTAAAAAAACAATGAATTCGGCAGTTCCTTTCTCAAATGGGGGACAGGGAATTACCAATGGCGTAGCTAATTTGAAGTTTCAATTTGGTTTATTGAAACGGGACCAATTTCATTCCTCGGAAGCTGGTTTTACCTCTATACCAGTAATTTTTGATCGAGGCTTTCGATCAAGTCTTTTGTACGATGGAGTATATTACCCTAAGCAAACAGAGCAGTTTGTAGCTATGGGCAAAGATGACATTACTGAAGATCATGTTTATAATCTAGCGTCTTTGGTTAGTTATTTTAGTATACCTACTGCTGGAAATTCTCCAGATTTTGCCCATAAAGCAATTCCCAAAGCATATGAAGCTTTAATGTTTTTAGAGTCTGCTGAGCGCCCTAAATTTCCTGGAACAATAAATATGGAACTGGCTGAAAAGGGTAGTAAGGTTTATGAAAATCAATGTGCGAGATGCCATGGTCTTTATGACAACACGGATTTAGAAAATCCTAGGCTCACTTGGTTCCCTAACAAAGCCATAGATGTTAAGGAAATTGGCACAGATCCTTATAGAGAAAAGGGCATTACCCAAGAATTGTTAGATGCGGCACTAGATACAAAAATGAAAGATGACTTGCGTTTAAAAAAGTCAGGAAAGTATGTAGCTCCAATTTTGACTTTGCTTTGGACGTCAGCTCCGTACTTGCATAACGGTTCTGTTCCTAGTGTATGGGCCTTGATGAATCCAGTAGAACGACCAAAACGTTTTATGGTAGGAGGTCATCGAATGGATTTTGAAAAGATGGGGATACATTTTTCAGATCGAACAGAAGAAATGGCTGCTTATGATGTTAATTTTATTCCAAGCTCCACTCCTGGAATTTACGATACGGAAGAAAAAGGAAAATCCAATCATGGACATGAGTTTCCTTTTCTGGACATGACACAGGACCAAAAGCTAGCTCTACTTGAGTATTTGAAGTTAATTTAAGCAAGCCTAACCTCGTTCTAAGCTTTCTCTTATCTGGATTAATAAAAAGCAGATTTAAGATTAACTAGATGAAATTCTGTGATTTCCACATTCATACGAATTACAGCGATGGTGAGCTCAGCTTAAGAGAGGTCGTAGACCTTTACGGAAGAGCTGGTTTTGGAGCCATCGCTATTACCGATCACCTCTGTGATCGAAAAAGTCTTCTTGGTTTATCGGCTAAATTTTTAGATTGGACTTTAACGGAAGAAAATTTTTATCAGTATCTAAAAGAGATCGAGAAAGAAGCGATTCGCGCTCGCTTGAAATACAATATGCTGGTAATTCCGGGGGTGGAAATTACCTACAATTCGTTTAAGTATGCTCGCTCGGCACATATTTTGGCTCTTGGGATCAAGGACTTTATTGATCCTGATCAAGAGATCAAAAACATTTTCAAAGGCATTCGTCAACAAGGTGCTTTGAGTGTAGCCGCTCATCCAGTTTCTACAAAAGTTAATGAGCCACAAACCTACTATTTGTGGAACCATCGCGAAAGCCTGCGGGATCTTTGTGATTTGTGGGAAGTGGCAAGTGGAAGCTATTTGTTTGAAGAAGTTATGAACTCAGATTTGCCAAAGATTGCCAACTCTGATTTTCATATTCGTAAACACTTTTCGTCATGGAAGACTGTTTTGCCTAGTGGGGGATCTTGGGCAGAAGTGAAAAAGCATTTATTGAATGGAAACTTACAGTTTAAGTTTTTTCATGAACAGGAGGGGGAGAAATGCTTAAGACAAGTTTTGAAAGTGCGAGAGGGAAGTATCACGGTTTTAGAAGAGCTTTGGTAGCTTTAAAGTTAAAGTCTTTCCAAACAAAAGTTTTGATCAATGAAAGTCTTGGAGCTTACCAGATTAAAACAGCAGAAACTGAAGCTGAGCTTTTAGAGGTTTTAAGCTTAAGAGCAGAAGTTTTTTTTGAGGAAAAAGCTTATGGAAGTGGTAAATCCTTCGGACTCGATTTTGATAAATACGACCTTCTTGGTGATCATTTAGTCTTAAAAGACTTAAAGACTGGAAAGTGCATTGGAACTTACCGTATTTTAACCAACTTGTTCAGTGATGAGTTTTACTCTGAATCTGAATTTGAAATGTCAGACTTTACAAAAACACCTGGAATCAAATTGGAGCTGGGACGAGCTTGTATTGCCAAAGACTTTCGTAATGGAACCAGTCTTAATTTGATATGGAAAGGAATTGGTGCCTACGCACAGTCCATCGGTGCGAGCTATATCTTTGGTTGCACATCTATAGCAAGTTTAAATCGAATGATTGCTGAGTCTATGAGTGTGCATTTTTTTAACCAAGGAATTGTTACCAATGCTTTTGATATAAAGCCGAGGAAAAAGTATCAGTTTAAAAGAAAAGACTATCACCCAATATCGGTGGATACTGATGTAACTCAATTGATTCCACCATTGATGAACTCTTATATCAAAGCAGGAGCAAAGGTAATAGTCAGCCCGGCTTTAGATAGGAAATTTGGTTGTTTTGATTTTCTAACGATTTTAGATCTTCGTAAAATAAATGATAAATACCAACGTAGGTACTTTCCAGAGGTGAATCATGCGTAGTTCTTCAAGCATCGGCATTGTTGGCTCCAGTTTTCACCTTGGTCAAACCAAAGAAGGGGTAGAGCTGGGACCATCCTGTATCAGAAATAATGGTTTACGAGATTTATTGAATCAGAAATTTTTTAATATTTTTGATTATGGTGATCTACACCAAGATTTTAGTAAAGAAGTTCTCTGGCAAAGAGGAGGAGCTTTTCGTTATCTGAAAAATCTTTCGCGAAAAATTCAAGTTTCTCTCAAAGAAAATGATTTTAATATTCACCTGGGTGGTGATCATTCAGTGGGGATGGCAAGCATTCACGCAGTAAAAAAAGTTTATCCTGATGCAATTATTTTGTGGATTGATGCTCATGGAGATGTGAACACCGCAAAGCAATCTGCAACAAAAAGTCTGCATGGTATGCCATTGGCGGCTTGCCTTGGTGTGAATGATGCCAAGGCAGGCGATATTTGGGATGATTTCTGTAAGCATTTTCAGTGTCTTGATCCTGATGATTTAATTTACCTCGGCTTAAGGGATCTGGACGCATCTGAGTTAGTGACTTTGCGTGAGAAAAACATAAAACACTTTAGTTCTAGAGCTTGGCAGTCAGAGCAATTTGCCAGTGAGTTTTTAGCGCATTGGGACAGGATCAATCCGAGGGGAGAGCGCCCTGTGTATATTAGTTTTGACATTGATGCCATAGATCCTCAATTAGCAAGTGCGACTGGAGTGCCTGTTGACTTCGGTGTTGGGCTAAATGAGATCCATCGACTTTTTGAGTGTTTGGACCAATCATGCAAGCTAATTGGTATAGACTTAGTTGAACTAAATCCCAAATTGGCAAAAGATCCAAAAGAGCTAAGCCAAAGCCTTTCCATTTTATTTTACTTTGTTCAGCAAGCCTTGAAAATTACAGAGACGAAAGTCTTTTTCCCCCCTTTTGCTAAGGAGCAAAAATTGAGCTTTTCTAAGGTGTTTGCGTAGTCTTGGGAGTCCCTTCTGTAGAGGAAGGGACTCATTTTTATTTCTTTTTCATTTATTTTTTCATCTTCAGTAATTATTCATAGTACATTTGCATAAGTCTGATTATACTGTCCCAATCAGGAGCTTCAGATGACTCAATCAAAATTAGGTCAGAGAGAATTTGTAAGTTTAATGGCTCTAATTATGTCACTTGTCGCACTTGCGATCGATGCCATGTTGCCAGCTTTACAATTTATCGGAAAAGACTTAGGTTTAAGCAATATCAATGACACTCAATACATTATTTCAAGTATCTTTGCTGGTATGGCATTAGGTTTAATTTTCTTTGGACCTTTTTCGGATTCTTTTGGTAGAAAACCAGCCATTTTGTCAGGTGGTGCCATTTATATCATTGGCTGTTTGATCTCTTACTTTTCAGGAGATTTTCAATGGATGTTAATAGGGCGTTTTTTGCAAGGCCTGGGTGGAGCCTCTGCTCGAGTCATTACCATTGCAATGATTCGTGATGAATATTCAGGAAATAAAATGGCAAAAATCATGTCCTTGATCATGATTATTTTTATTATCGTTCCAGCCTTTGCACCAAGCCTTGGTTTGTTGGTAATGAAGTTTTCTCATTGGAGAAGTATATTTTCGGTGATGGCTTCTATTGCTTTTGTTGCCATGCTTTGGTTTTATTTGCGTCAACCGGAGTCTTTATCAAAGGAAAAACGCGCTCCTTTTCGATTGAATCGGATTTTAAGTGGTGTCAAAGAGACAATTACCCATAGGCAGTCATTGCCGTATTTATTATCTGCCGGTTTTAGTTTTGGAGCTTTTGTTGGTTATTTAAGTTTAGCGCAACAAATTTTTCAAATGAAGTACAAGTTAGGGGATCAGTTTGCCATTGCTTTTGGAGGCTTGGCATTATGTATTGGTAGCGCCTCTTTCATGAATAGTCGTCTTGTGGAACGCTTTGGAATGCTTGCTTTGTGTAAATACGCTTTGCGAGTTTTATTTGTTTTAAGTAGTTTGGGATTGTTGGCTAACTCCTTAATCCCAGGTGGTTTAAGTTTAGTAATGTTTTTGATTTATATGGCACTTAGTTTTTTCTGTGTGGGAATTTTATTTGGAAATTTTAATGCCTTAGCTTTGCAGCCACTTGGACATATCGCAGGAGTGGCAAACTCAGTGATCAGCGCTGTACAAACCGGTGTATCCGTTATTGTTGGTACATTGATTGGTAGTTTTTACGATGGCGATGTGTTGCCTTTGGTCTTTGGATATTTGTGTTGTAGCTTTATTTCTATTCTCTTAGTAGAGTGGGGAAGTCGCAGAAAAGTCCTTGAATCCCAGGCTTGAATTTGATTTAAAGCTTTTAAGTAAGAAGCTGTTCTCATACCTACTAGGCCTTGGGCAGAAGAATATCAAACTTTGTATTTGCTGATTCGTGATCAATGATTAATTCACCCTGCTGAGACTCTAGTAAATTTTTAGAGATGGAAAGACCTAGGCCAGTACCTTTTCCAATAGGTTTGGTCGTAAAAAACGGTTGCATAATCTCGGCTGCTATTTCTTGAGAGATTCCGTTACCTGAGTCTATTACTGATATACAAACCTTATCATTTTTAATGGATGTCACTACTTGGATCCATTTGTCTTCAAGTTCTTCTACGGCGTCATAAGAATTGTTCAAGAGGTTTAACAAAACTTGAGAAACTTCATTTGGCCGGCACAATACTTTAGGGTTTGTGTTTTCTTTTACATTGAAAAAGATTTGGTGGTTTTTAAACTTTTCCTCACAAACAGATAAGGTGTTCTCAATGATATCATGAATATTAGATTCAATTGGCGGGTCGGCGGTTGCTTGGCGCGACAAACTTTTTAAAGACTGAATGGTTTTATTAATTCGTACCACAGTATCATCAATTGTTTTTGTCGATTTCAAAACCTTTTCTTTGTTAGGAGTTTCTGAGTCGATCTCTCGAACTAAGTTTCGTGAGGCCATTTTTAAGATGGCTAAAGGATTATTTACCTCGTGTGCAATACCGCCGGCCATTTTACCTAAAGATGCTAGACGAGCGTTGTTTACGAGTCGAGCTTTGTTTTCAGAGATGGTTTGGTATTGAGCCTCAATGGTTTCCATTTTGTACTTTAAATGTTTGTTTTGGCGAAAAAGAACCATTTGTGACATAACCTGATCGGCTAATACTTTGAAGGTCTGTTTTTGCTCATCAGTTAAAGAATTTGGCTTTTGATCAATCATACAAAGAGTACCAACCTTATATCCAGATGGTGTTTTTAAAGGGCAGCCAATGTAGTAAATCACTCTTGGATCACCAGTAACCAAAGGATTGTCTGCAAAGCGTTCGTCTTCCATGGAGTTTTTTATTTCAAATATTTCATCACTAAGAATTGCGTGCCCACAGAAAGAAACATCCCTTCCTGTTTCGCAGGCCTCCAGGCCTTGTTTGCTTTTGAACCATTGTCTTTCAGAATCGATCAAGCTGACCAATACGATTGGCATATTAAAAAGTTTCTGCGCCAATTCGGTCAGTTGATCAAATTCAAACTGAGCTTCTGTGTCTAGAATCTCGAAGGATTCTAACTCGTCCAATCGCTCTAGTTCATCATGGGGAAATACTGGTGCTTTCATGCCTTAGATATCGGTACTTGGAAATGTTTTTTTTATATAAATACGTAAAATGTTAGGGGGCTTTTATAATTTTGTATTGGAATTAGGCCTAACTTGAAAACATTAAACGAGATACACACAAATCTGTATCGAATTAAGACTTAGGCTTCAGGCTTTAAGTCGAGAGTCTTTAGGTTTTATTAGGAGTTTTGTTTATGGCCAATCAGAAAAAGGAGAGAATCCTTTTTCTGATTGTATTCATTTAGCGAGTTGAGTTCATTGATTGTAAGTGTAAGAAATGGCAATGCTTCTCATATTGAGTTACCGCATCGGCGACAATTTGCTCTTTGGTGTAACCAAATACATCATAATCCTGTCCTCCAGATTTTAAGAAAACTTCTGCGCGAAAAAACTCTTTATGGTTTTGCTCAGCGTAGTCTGGAGTTTCGAAAGTTCTTAATAAAATTTCATATACGAAATCATCATTTACTTCACCTTTACTTACAAGGAGGCGAGTGGAGTTTTCTTTATCAACTAGCTCTGCTTGAAGGCCATTTTTTAAGAGCTCATCTTTTACCTCTGCCAAGGCGGGATATACCGTATCTTTTAAAAATAACCTAGCAGAGTTTTGCGTAGGATATTTTATGATGGCAGACAAACGTTCTTTCCAGCTGGCATTTGCTTGAGTGTATTGAACACTTGTTGTGTGGTTTTGTACCGAGTCTAAAAGCAAGTGGTCTTCTTTTAATGCTTTCAAAAGACCAATGGTTCCCAGTCCTATCATGATAATCATTGGAAATGCAGAAGCAATGGTCATGGTCTGTAAGGCTTCAAGTCCACCAGCAAGTAGTAAGACCGCGGCTACTACTCCTTCAGTGACTGCCCAAAAAATTCTTTGCCAAACCGGAGGCTCTTCTGCTCCTCCAGAAGTTAGGGTGTCTATAACTAGAGAGCCTGAGTCTGAGGAACTAACAAAGAAAGTGATTACCAATGCTACCGCTAACAAAGATAAAGCTGACGAAAATGGAAAATGCTCCAAGAATTTAAAAAGTGCCACTGGAACGTTGGTGTTTACTGCGGTTAAAAGCTCTTGGGCTTTGCCTTCTAGAGCGAGTTTTATTGCGGAATTTCCAAATACAGTCATCCATAAAAATGTGAAACCGGTTGGAACAAATAAAACTCCCACCATGAATTCACGAATGCTTCGTCCTTTAGAAATTCTTGCGATAAACATTCCTACAAAAGGCGACCAAGAAACCCACCATCCCCAATACAGTAATGTCCATCCACCGATCCAAGAATCTTTTTTGTCATAGGCATACATATTAAAGGTTTTGTAGATGATGTCAGAAAGATAGGCGCCTGTGTTTTGTACATAGGCTTGCATGATATCAACAGTACTGCCCAAGAATAAAATGGCTCCCATTAGGAAGACGGCTAAAATCACATTTATTTGAGATAGTTTTTTAATTCCACCATCTAGGCCTAAAACTACTGAAGCAGTGGCGAAGGCGGTGATAATGGCAATAAGGATAACTTGAACTATAGAATTTTGTGGAACTTCAAATAGGTAGTTTAGTCCTGCATTGACCTGGGCCACGCCAAAACCAAGAGATGTGGCAACTCCAAACATTGTACCTATCACTGCAAAGGTATCAATTACATCACCAATTCTGCCATGGATTTTTTCACCAATAAAAGGGTATAGTGCCGATCTAGGAAGGAGTGGAAGGTTTTTACGATAACTAAAGTAAGCTAAGATAACTGCAAGTAGGGCATAGATTCCCCAGGCATGTAGACCCCAATGAAAGAAGCTAATTTTCATGGCTTCTCTAGCGCTATCAATACTGGATGCTTCACCGATGGGAGGTGAGCTAAAGTGCATCATCGGCTCTGCCACTCCAAAGAATAAAAGGCCAATTCCCATTCCAGCTGAAAAAAGCATGGCAAACCACGAGGTATATGAATAATCAGGTTCGGAATGATCTGGTCCAAGTTTAATATCACCGAGTCGACTCATCATTAAATAAATACAGAAGAACAAAATCGAGCCTACGGCAAGGATGTAGATCCAGCTTAGTTTTTGAATCAGCCACGATTGCACAGTATTGAAGAAGCTCGATAAACTTTCAGGAAAGAATGCTCCTGTGATGGTAATTAAAAAAATGAAAATGGCAGAAGAAAAGAAAACGTTTTTATTAATATTATTTTGCAAAGAAATCGTTTGCCTCCGGGTGATGGTCTTTAATTTTTATTTAACTATAGAAGATTAACAAAAGCTGAGATAGCCGGCTAGGCTGGATTTCGATATAAAGGAGGGTTTTTAATAATTACAATTTCAAACGAAAATTAGTCATAAAATAAGTCTGTTCTGAGTAAGATTGGCTTTATTCTTTTTAAAGTCTTTGACATGCTTGCTGCCAATAGAAGCTTTATGGGCAAAATTAAACCCAAGTTCTTTGGAAAATCTTGTTTTCAAAACTAAGAATTGGTAACTTGAGTAGTTTACGGAATAAGAGGACTAATATGAAAAAAATCAAAACAGCCATTCTTGGCTTCGGTTTATCAGGTAAAATTTTAAATGGACAACTTATTGCTGCTTTAGAGGACTTTCAAGTAGCTAAAGTTTTTACGAGTAGAGCTGATGAAGTGGCCGCTCTTTTTCCAGAGGCAGAGTGTATTAGTGATGCCTTTGATGCGATCAATGATTCAAGCATCGATTTGATTGTTAACTGTGCTCCCAATGAGTTTCACTATTCCTATAGTTTGGCGGCTCTAGAATCTGGAAAACATGTGCTTGTTGAAAAACCATTTGTTAACAATCTTGAGGATGGAGAGAAACTAATTGCAGCAGCGAAAAAAGCAGGGCGATTTATTAGCGTTTTTCACAATCGTCGTTGGGACTCAGATTTTTTAACGATTAAAAAATTATTAGAAGAAAATGAACTTGGTAAGATCAAGCAGTTTGAATCTTATTTTGATCGTTTTCGTCCCCACCTAACAGAGGGACAGTGGCGAGAAAAGTCAGGACCAGGGGCAGGAGTTTTGTTTGACCTCGGTCCTCATTTAATTGACCAGGCCTTAGAATTATTTGGACGTCCAGAAAGTTTGTTCGCTGATTTAGAGTCTCAAAAAGGCCATGGCGTTGATGATTATTTTCATATTGTTTTGAGCTATAGCGAAATGCGAGTGATTTTACACGCATGCACTTTCTCGGGGGTAAGCCCTAGGTTTAAAGTTTTAGGCAGTGAAGGAAATTTCATTAAATATGGAATGGATCCACAGGAAGCCTGGTTGCGAGCAGGGAAATCACCATTAGAGAATGGATTTGGTTTGGAGAAAGAAGAAATCTATGCAGATCTATATCGTTTTAATGACAAAGAGGCTTTGGTCGAAAAGCGTAAAAGTGAGAAGGGTAACTACCTTGAGTTTTATAAGTCTCTAGCCAAAGCGATTCTAGAAAACGATGAAAGCCTCCTTCCAGTCACGGCGAGTAGTTCTTTGCAATCCATAGAATTGATTGAAAAAGCTTTCTTAAGCAGTAAAGAGGGAAGAAGAATTGAACTTTAGTATATTGCTGGGTTTGATTAAAATAACATCTTGGAAAGAATATGCTTTCTTGAAGAGATAAAAGCTAAAATAGCTTAGCAGGGAGCTATAAGTAAAAATAAGTTCCTTGAACGAATTGGAGTAGATCATGACTGAACTTGAGGCCGCTAGATATTCAATGGCATTTTCCTTGGGCTTTCATATAATCTTTGCCGCCATAGGCATGACAATGCCCTTTTTCATGTCCATAGCTCATTACAAATTTTTAAAAACCAAAAACTCTCAGTACCTTGATTTGACGAAAATGTGGATGAAAGGCGTTGCCGTTTTGTTTGCGGTCGGGGCCGTTTCAGGAACGGTTCTGTCTTTTGAATTGGGCTTATTGTGGCCAGGCTTCATGAAGTACGCAGGACCAATAATTGGCATGCCATTTTCCTGGGAAGGAACGGCCTTTTTTTTAGAGGCCGTAGCGATTGGTTTATTCTTATATGGCTGGGATCGAATGCATCCATGGGTGCACTGGGGAGCTGGGCTTGTAGTAGGGCTATCTGGTTTTGCCTCAGGAATTTTTGTCGTTGCCGCAAATTCATGGATGAATACGCCACAAGGATTTGAAATTGTTGATGGTGTTATAAAAAGCGTAGACCCAATAAAAGCGATGTTCAATCCCGCATGGTTGCACCAAAGCATGCATATGCAAGTGGCTGCTTTACAAGCGGTTGGCTTTGGCGTGGCTGGGATACATGCTTATTTTTTATTAAAGAGAAGAAAAGTAGAAATTAATAAAAAGGCCTTTATGATAGCTATGTTCATTGCGGCTGGGAGCTCACTTCTTCAGCCTTTGATAGGACATTTCGCTGCGCAAAGAGTTGCTGTCTTACAGCCAGCAAAGTTGGCAGCCTTTGAGGGACACTACAAGACTTCAACTCGAGCTCCGCTATACATTGCTGGTATTCCCAATGATGAAAAAGAAATTATGGAATACGGCATTCCTATTCCTGGAGCATTAAGCTTTTTGGCTTTTAATGATATAGATGCTGAGGTGATTGGTCTAGATCAGTTTCCTAAGGATGAAAGGCCACCAACTGCTGTGGTTCATATTTCATTTCAGATTATGGTAATGATTGGCAGTTTTTTAGCTTTAATTGGAACTATGTTCTTTTACTTTTTCTTTATTAAAAAGACAGTGCCTACCGTATTTTATAAAATTGCAGTTCTCTGCAGTCCTCTTGGCTTTATTGCCATTGAAGCTGGTTGGATAACTACAGAGGTGGGTAGACAGCCATGGATCATCTATGAATTTATGAAGGTTAGTGAAGCGCTGACTCCAGTGGCTGGAATGCAGTATCACTTTTTTCTATTTTTATTTCTTTATTTGGGCCTAGGACTTTTGACGTTTAAACTTTTGAAGAGAATGGTGAATCATTATGTATGAAATCTCTGTGTTGATTTTATTGTTTTTTATCGCAGCTTCCATTGTTTTGTACGTAGTTTTAGGTGGCGCTGACTATGGAGCTGGAATCATTGAACTTTTACCTATAGGTAATTCAGAAATTCGAAAGAAACAAAGAGAAATTGTTAATCGTGCTATGGGGCCGGTTTGGGAAGCCAACCATATGTGGCTGGTCATCATAGTGGTTATTTTCTTTATGGGTTTTCCGGTGGTTTTTCAAAATATTATGGTTTCTCTGCACATTCCAATGGTCGCCGTTTTAATTGGGATTGTTGCGCGGGGAAGTGTTTTTACTTTTAGGCATTATGAAGTAGAGCTAACACCTGCTCGAGAAAAAAACTACACAATTACTTTTGGACTATCAAGTTTGTGGACAAGTTTTTGGTTGGGAGTTTCTGCAGCGAGCTTGTTTCGAGGTCTGATTAGCAATCAATCTTTAGATTTTTATTCCTTGTATGTGGCTCCTTGGTGGGGGCTTTTTCCAATTAGTTTGGGCCTTTTTATTACTAGTATCTTTAGCTTCTTGGCGTCTATTTTTTTAGTAGGTGAGACCGACGAAGTAGCAATGAAAAAGTACTTTGTAAACAGGGCCTGGAAGACTAACTTATTTGTAATTGGAACTGGGGCACTTGTTTTTTTAGCGGCAAGTTTTGAAGGTTATGAGCTGGTGAATAGGTTTTTTAAGAATCCAATGGCGATTATTGCTTTTCTTTTTGCTAACTTAAGTTTCTTTTTATTGTGGTTCAAACTTAAAAAAAGAAAAGCCTTTTACACTCGCTTAATTGCTGCGGCTCAAGTTAGTTTCATTTTAGTTGGGTGGTTCGCAATTCATTGGCCGAATGCACTTAAAATCGATGGAATTTACGTAAGTTTTTTTAATAGTGCCGCTCCACAGCCAGTCTTAAACCAATTGATAATAGCTCTTTTGGTGGGCTCTTGTTTTATTTTTCCGAGTCTGTATTTTTTAATTAAAACTTTTAAAATGAAAGTGAAGGAGAGCTAAGCTCTCCTTTAATTTTTATTTATAGTCACACTGTCCATAAACAATTTGAGTGAAATAAATCGGGTCAGCATTTTTGGGCTCGTCAATTAAGACACTTTGTTTCAGCTCATAAAGTAAAACATTAATATCTTGATAGCCGTATTTAAAGCTGGCGGTTTGTAGTTTTGTTTTTGATTTACTTTTGTAAATTAGGGCTGAACTAGTTTCTTGTTTGTCAAAAAAGTATTCATTGATCTTAAACTCTAAAGAAGAAAAAGGTTTTGATATAGTTAGAGTTGGATATTCTGGGTTTCCTAGAACTGGTCCTAGATTTAACTTTTCAATTTTGTAAGAGTATTTAAAATGTTTTACAAAGATTGGAGCCTCTTCTTCGACAACGAAACATTCATTTATGTTTTCGAAGTCTTCAACGGAAGCGCTACGATTTGCGTTTTCGAAGATGGTTTTAAACTGTGCAAAGGTATTTGCACTTAGTGACAAACTTGTCGTTAAAAAAAGAAATAGTAATATTGAATACTTCATAGTTCCCCCTCTATTGATATTAATAAAAATTGTTCTATTCTCTAGTTTGATTGTCACGTTATTTTTCCAGCTAATGCTTGGCTTTCATTTAGCTAGGCCTGTTTTACTCTAAAATATCTGTCAATCTTACCAATGGGGGAATATTGTTTAATTTTCTTTTGTGTTTTTACTGTTTTTCATTTGGCTTTATAGTAATAGAAGTTCTCCTATAAGTTTTTATTGGCTGGCAGAAACCAAAATGAGAGGAAAATGAATAGTGAAGTTAATTGGTAAGACTTTCCTTAGTACATTATTTATCGCATTTCTAATATTTGCTTTAAGTGTTTTTAATAGTGGCTGCACGCACAGTACGGATTGGCGTAAGGCCGATCGTTCTAGTATAGGTGTAGCTCCCTTGATTGCTGAGACGGAAGAGGCGGTTGTACAACTTTATGCCGCGAGGGCATTTAATTGGCGTCAATATGTGGCTGTTCACTCTTGGATTTCATTTAAGGAAAAAGGAGCAAAACAATGGACGACCTACCAAGTAGTTGGTTGGCGAGTTCGAAATGCTCAGAGTGCTATATCCAAAACCCACGATTTACCGGATAAAAAATGGTATGGTAATGATCCAGAATTACTCATGGATTTACGCGGTGTTGAGGCAAGCAAAGCGATTCCCAAAATCATTACTGCAGTAGAATCTTATCCTTATAAAAATTCCTATCGCGCTTATCCTGGTCCCAATAGTAATACATTTATTTCTTATATCATCAGAAATGTAGATGAGCTAAGCGTCGAACTGCCGCCTCATGCTATTGGCAGGGACTGGTTAGTTGATTCTTATGTGTTTTCTAAAACTGAATCCGGTACGGGAGTTCAAATGTCTGTATTGGGCCTGTTAGGGTTTAGCTTGGGGGCAGCCGAGGGGGTGGAGCTCAATTTGTTGGGAATGTGCTTTGGCTTGGACCTTTTAAGACCAGCCATTAAGCTTCCCTTTTTAGGGAGAATTGGAATGGATGATAAGCCTCTTTGATTTTTTTGCGATCAAGCTTTGCTGAGTCATCAGCTTTAATTTGCTCTGTTTGCAAAGTTTGTGAAACACTCTTCTTTCCTGAAAATGTAAACTCCTGTTGTTTTTGAACATTAAGAAATACTTAAGATTCTCATATGAAAACAATAAAATTGACATAAAAGTTTATAAATCGATTCGTATTACCGATTAAAAACTAGCAGTACGTTAGTTGAAAAAGGTAATTGATTTATGCGTAAACTTTTGAAAATTCTCAGTCTAATCATTTTGTCGGCCTGTATTGGAACTCCAAGCGACGAACAGAGCTCTATTGCAAAATTCAAAAAAATCGAAATACAGTTTGAAGAAATTAGCCTTAGTGAAGGTGAAAACAAACTATTCAATATTGAGCTAAGTCAAAACACAGTTGAAGATTTGGTGCTGGAGTGGAAAATTTTAGGGCCGAACGTCAATAGCCGTTTTCAATTTACAGAAGGAACTGTTTCTATTCAAAAAAACACCAAGTCTGTTCCTGTTCAGTTAAAAAGTCTAGATGACGGAGTTTTTAATCCAAACTTAGAGTACGAAATTGTTTTAGAGAATCTGTCGGAAGTGCGTCAACAAATTGAGACTTCAGGCAGAAGTTTTGTTTTAATTGATAATGATCCAAAACCAGAAATTTCTTTTTCTAGCACAAGCAATGATGGGTTGGAGCATATCGGATCTGTACCCGTTTATATAAGCCTAGATAAAGCTTCAGCTAAAACGCTACAAGTACGCTACACGGTAAAAGATAGTTCAACCGCTTCTGCCTCAGATTATGTGATCAGTGGTAGTTTTGAAGTTCCGGCTTTTAGTACTAGTAGTTTTTTTAATTTTTCAATTGTAGATGACGTGATTTTAGAGGCACCAGAAACTGTTTTGCTTGAGATTGAAGAAGTTCTCTATGATGATATCCAACTTTTTATAAGTCCTACTGATAATGTTCATAGCTTCACTATCTATGACAATGAATCCACTGTGATTGATCCACCTAGTTCGATTCAGTTATCAGATGTTTCGGCAAACCCAGGCTACGCAAGGGGACAAAATGTTCAAGTCGCAATCGATGAAGATGTGACTACTGTGAAGTGGTGTTTGAGTGAGCTACAGACTTCAATGCCCGCAGATGGAAATGCAATTTGTCTCGGTGGCACGGGGCCTGATAATGGCTGGTATCTGACGGAACCTACAAGTTTCACTCTGTCACCAGGTGATGGAATTAAAAACGTTTATATTTGGACAGCAAACTATGTTGATGATGTAAATGACACGGCAGTAAGTGCAAGTATTAGTCTCGATGAAACTGCACCGAGTGTAATAGTAACTCAAGATTCGGGACAAGCCGATCCAGCTAGTTCTTTAAATATCGAATTCGATGCCACTTTTAGTGAGGAGATTAGTTTTTCAGATCTTTCTAACTCAGACATTCAATTCAGTGGTTCCGTTTTTGCGCCTACTGCAGTGATTAGTAGCGCAGATAATACCTTGGTGAATGTGAGTATTGATAGTCTACATGGAAATGGAACCTTATCTGTTGCGATTCCCGAGGGAGTGGTAAGGGATTTAGCGGGGAACCCCAATTTAGCTAGTGTCAGCGGCGCTGATAACCAGGTCACTGTAAATATCGCTCAAGGAAAATCGATTTATCGTAGTGTTGGGCACAATCAAACTACAGCCATTGCTCTTGGAGCCGATTCTGGCGGTATAGATATGAGTATCTCTTCTTCGATAGCGAGTTTTTCAGAAGGACTAGCTTCTAAGGTCGGTATAGGGGATGCCATAGTTTATGATTCCGATGATGATTCTGTCCTTGATAGTATAGCTTTTGTTGCACAGAGAACGACAGATAGACATTTTTTATTACAAACTGAGTCTGGTGCAAGTGTTCCTAGTTTTAGTCTTGCTGATCAAGATTGGCAGGTATTTCGTTCCTATACATCCTTGCAAAACGCAGAAAACGCAGTTGTAAATTCAAACATACCTATAGCTTTTGACACTTGGAGTGGTGGTAGAGACTTAATTGCTAACTCTGAAACTTGGCACTTGGTATTGTACGCAGATAATGTTTTTAGTCTAAATTCAGCGGTTGAATTTGATTCTTGGGTTACGGGTGGCTTCAATTATTTGAAAATTTATTCAGTGGAAGATCTTAGACAAGTTGGTGAGAGTCAAAGGTCTATAGGCTTGTGGGATGAAAATAAGGTTGTACTTCGTTCGAGTAAAGGAGTTTTTAATCTCAAAGAGGATTTCGTCGAGATTACCGGGCTCCAATTAGAGGGTGACTTAAGCTCAGGAGATAAATCTCTAGTACAACTAGAGCCATCCAGTCTTTCTAAAATCATTTTACAGAAAAATTTATTTAAAATATCAAATGACTCTATCGGTGTGGATCACGCAGCGATTCTTGTGGAAACGGGAGGCGAAACCAACCGATTGGTGATTGCGAACAATCTTTTTTATGATTTTTCAATATCCTCCGCTGTGGGAGTGATTGGTGGTAGTGGAAAAACCTATGTCTATAACAATAGCTTTGCTAATGTTGTGACAGCAATAAAGCTTAGTACTGATAGTGCTGATGTAACTGCAATTAATAATCTAGTTTACAACACTAGTGGACCGGCCTTTGATACAAGTAACGGTGCAAATTTCAATATTTTAAGTGACTACAATATTTCAGATGATGCTAGCGGAACAGGAGGGGCTAACGATTTATTAAATACTAGCCTCAACCTGATGAATCCTCCTAGTGATGATTTTAGAATTTCCTTGGCAGATGCTAGTTTAGTGAATCATGCAAAAGACTTACAGGCGGACGAGGTTTTTCCAATTAGCTCAGCCTTAAACACTTTAAATCGTACTAGCTTGGAAGCGGGGGCTTTGGCGGCCAATTTGACGGATTTCACTTGGACCGGAGCCTCGGGGGATGCTTTGTATTCAACAGATGGTAACTGGTATGGTGGAAGTGCTCCAAGTGCAACGGATGACGTATACTTTAATTATATTTGTGGAGCCAATTGCAGTGTGACTCTTGATCAAGTGAGTTTAGGGGAGTCACTCGAAATGGATTTAGACTTTTCTGGTACCTTGACTCAGCAAGATTCCTCTTCTGTTGTACTTGGTAAAACAGGATTGATTTTAAGAAACGGAAACTTTGTGGGTGGTAGTTCCAGCGCGAGTCTTAGTCTTGGTAGTTTTAAGCAATTTGGTGGAGTATTTTCTGCGCCTGATTCGAGCCTAAGCTTAGTAGGTTCTTTTGCTAATGATAATATTGATTCTTATTTTATGCGTCGTGCAGGTAGTTTCACACATAGCTCAGGTTACTTTAAATTTGGAGCTCAGGCGGCAGGAGATTGTGACGAATCGGTTGTGCAGAGGCTGGTTACAAGTGTTCCAACTGAATTCAATGATATGGTGATTGATATTTATGATAATGATTGTCATGGCAGTGATGATGCTGTTTTTGAATTTGATCAATATCATTCTAAGCTTTTGGTTCACGGTAATTTACAAATTGATGATGGAAAAATTTATTGGGGACTTATTGATTTAGAAGGTGACCTTAATTTAAGCTGCGCGGATGGAGCTGATGTTTATGGTGAGTGTTTAAGCTTAAACAACACCCTTAGGGTTCGAATGATGAATAGTTCCATTAAGCAGTACTATCATGGAAGCGGTCCATCTCCGAGTCTCATCATCGACAATCCGAATGGGGTTGCGCCAGGTGGTGGAGTTACTAATTACAGAGTGGCTTCGCTGTTTATTGAACAAGGTGAATTTCTTGCACCAACGGGTGTTTTAACTTTAGGTAGACAGTCCCTTGAAAGAGGAACTTGGAGTGCTGGTGTATCTAGAAGTGATTTTAGAATCTATGGCGGAAGTTTTAATCATAACAACGCTAAAGTTTTACTGCAACCATACCATAGTGATTGCGATGACTACCGTTCTAGTGGCTCAGGCTATTATTCCTCTTACACGGGAAGTATTGAATTTAATGACTTAGAAATTGACATCACCAATGGGCTAGAAAACGACATTTGTAATAATGAAGATGATATACGAGTGGAAATTTTGAGTGCTACTGAATTTAATGTGGCAGGTGATTTGGTAATGAAAGATGGTCGTCTTTTGGGGGGGCAAATTAACGTTGCCGGGGACTTGAGTTTTGAATGTGCAGACGGAAGTGATGCACAGGGCTCATGTGTCGGAGAAGGAACAACTATTTTTCAAATGAACGGAAGCTCCAAGCAAAACTTAAGTGTTCAAGCGGGGGCCATTGTTCCTGGAGCCAAGTTAATATTGAACAATCCTTCTAGTGTTGATCTTACTGGAGCGGTAAATCTATTAGGTTCAGGGCAAGATCTTGAAGTTTTACAAGGTACAGTAAATTTAGCCGGTGATTTAACGATTCCTGATGATCTACGTCTAGAGTCAGGTTCTGAGTTGGTAAGTTATTGTAACGCAATCACCTACAATAGTCTTTCGGGTGAAAGTGCAACAAGTGCGGCAGATGGATTAAATCCAATTCAACGAATTAACGGAGGAGAAGGAGCTCCTGTTATTTCTGTAGCTGATACCAGTGCTACTGAGGATTCAAACCTAGAATTTAGCATAACACTTAGTGAGTTCAGTTGTACGGGGGATATCGATATTGATCTTGATACTGCGAATGGAACCGCCTTAACTTATGATAAGGACTATACAAGAATATCCTCAGGGACACTTACGATTCCCGCTGGACAGAGATCTGCAACTGTAACGGTTACGGTGAATGATGATACTTTCTGGGAAGCGGATGAGACTATGATTTTAAATTTGTCTAATCCAAGTATTGGAAGTTTAGCTAGCTCCTCTGCTACTGGTACCATTTTAGATAATGATTCAGCCGCGGCCACTCATGTTTGGACTGGTGCCGTTGGTGATGGTTTATGGTCAAGCTCTGGAAATTGGTTGGCGGGGACTCTTCCTAGTGCTTCTGATATCGTTTATTTTGAGGGAAGTTCTTGCTCTAACTGTGATGCTAATATTGATATGAGTATAGACGTTAAAGGCATACGTAGTTTTTCAAATTACACTGGAAACCTAACTCAATTAAGTGGTAATACGATCTCTACAGGTGCTGCTAATTTTTATTGGCAAGGTGGAAACTTTGTTGGTGGCGATTCAAACATTAGTAATTCTGAATCGGTTGTTATTGAGGGTGGAAGCTTCACAAATTCATCGGGTATTTTTTATGTTCATGAAAACTTAAGAATGCTATCGGGTACAAGGGATTTTTCAAACGGAACAATTGTCGTTACAGTAAACGGGCATCATTCCTACATTGAAACCAATGGCACTGAGATAAATAATTTAGAGATCAATGCCACCTCTTATGACCTTTATCACGATGGAGACATTACGATTAAAGGTGCCTTAACTCTTAATATGGGACAAACGAATAGTAATTTTGCAACTTTAAATAATGAAAAGATTTATTTGCATGGAGATTTAGCTGCCAATGATATGGACGGTAACTGGGGCACTAATGCCACACAAAATCTTTATATCGCAGGTACTGGGACACAAAATTTAAACTTTTCCAGCAATGCCATTTTACAGCATATGTATATTGAATCTACTGGTACAGTGAATCTTTCTGGCGATTTCATGATCGAAGGAAATTTGAGCTATGTTTCAGGAACGGTAAATAATAGCCTAAGCAGTTTTAATCTTGTAGGTAATAGGACTAGTAATATTAGCACTGGAAATTTAGTTTGGCCAAATTTAACGGTCAATAAATCGAACCAACATGTGGACATTGATGGAGTTCTTTATATTGCCGGAGATTTTTTGAGCTCAAGTACTCCTGCCAAAGGAGGAATAGTAAATGGTGTTTTAGATGTAAAAGGGAATGTGACAAAAACTACTACGGGCTATCATGGAAAGGGCCTAATTCGTTTAACGGGTAGTGGTACACAAGAGGTAAGCACCCCAGCAGGAAAGTTTGGAAGTTTTGAAATCGCCTCTACGGGTACTGTAAATTTAAATAATGTGGTCCGTTTTGGTAGAGATTTAAAACACACCAGTGGAACAATCACCTATAACTCAACAACAATGGAATTTAATTCTTATGGCTCTCAACAGACATCTATAATTGACTATCAGTTACAAGCAGCCCCTGATGTTACTTTCGCAATTTTTAGTGCTGAAATCGCTAGTATAACAGGAATTCTTGATGTTGATGGAACTCTTAGTAATATTCAACCAGGAAAAATTCAAGGTGGAGGAACTATTCTCGCCTCAGGAGATGTTAATTGGAATTCAGGTTCCAAAGGAGAAAACTTCGAATTAGAACTCGATGGCTCAGGAACACAAGTGGTATCCGGTGTGAGTACAGCTTTCATGGGTTCTCTTAAAGTAAATTCCACGGGAAATGTTCGCTTTGAAGGTGATATTTTATTGAACCAACATTTTGAGTATGTTCAAGGGACGATAGAGAATAACGCCAATTTTATTTTCGACCCAGATACTGCTTACACTTTTGGAGTGAATACTATTAATATAACGGGCAATAATTTTCCATTTGGAAACCTGACCATTCACGGTAGAAGTGGTAATTACCAGATTCTTAGTCCTGTTGATGTAAGTTCCACTTTTGAATTAGCCAGTTTGGTTGGGTCCACCACTTTAGATGGTTCTCAAATAAACCTTGCTGGAGACCTAGTGATCACGAATGGTCAAGCTGGCGGAACTACGCAAATCATTTTAGACGGAACTGGGGATCAATCGATTTCCTACGTAACAGGTAGGGTTCCAGGAAGTTCTTTGGTAATCAATAAAGCAAGCGGTCAGGTGAATTTAGCTTCTGATCTGAACCTAACGGATTCTGGTCAGGGATTAGATATACAAGCCGGTACTCTAAGAATGGCTGGCTATGATCTAAACATTGCCAATGTCTTAAACCTAGAGGCTAGTACCAATCTTTATCAAGACTGTGGAAACATAAGTTACGGAAGCCTGACTGGCTCAGGAAATCTCTATGGCGAAGCAAGTTCTCCCAACATTAGTATCTCGGATCTAAGCATTGAAGAAGGGGAGTCGGGCGATGTGATTGTGAGTTTAGATCTGCCCAATTGTAGTAGTAGCCTTAGCCTTGATTACCAAGTGAATGAACAAACTGCGACAAGCATTGACCAAGACTATAGTGTTTCTAGTACACAAGCTACTTTGGTTTTTGCACCTGGTGAGTACCAGAAAAGTATAAATGTGGTATCGATTGAAGACGACATTATGGAAGATGATGAAACTCTAACAATCGATTTAAGCAATAATAGTTTGGGGAATATCGCAGACTCACAAGCCTTGGTAGTAATAACCAATGATGATGTTTCTAGTTTTATTTGGACTGGTTTAAATGGTGATGGTAACTGGTCCACTGCTGGTAATTGGCAGGGCTTAAGTGTTCCAGGTAGTTCTGATGTTGCCTATTTTGACAGTGCTTGTACCAATTGTGATGTAACAATAGACTCGAGCATTGATGTTTATGGAATTAGAACTAGTGCAGACTACTCTGGTACCATTACCCAAAATGCACTCATGAGCATAGGAAAAGGGGACTTTTTATTAAAGAGTGGTAACTTTGTTGGTGCAACTCAAAGCATAAGTGTTGCCGGTCATTTGAGTGTCGGATCTGGAAATTTTAGTTCAACCAGTGGAGAACTTATACTCGGTTCGATTAACACGACTGACATTCTCGACGGTCTTGAATTAGGTTCTGGAAACTTTATTCATAATAATGGAAAGGTTAGCTTTGTAGGAAGAAGAGATGCCGCTTGCGGCGGTTCGACTTTGGCAGGGAGAATTTTTAGTAGCAGTAAAAATATTGAGTTCTATGATTTAAAAGTCTCTGTAAAAGATGAAAGGTTCAGTGGTTGTGGGTCAAGTTCATATAATCAAGCCTATTTAGAGCTTCCAGCCAATTACGATATCATAGTTAATAATGCTTATATTCAAGAAGATGGTTTCATAGAAGGTGGAAACATATATCCTAAAGCCTCAGTAGAGTTTAGTTGTTCAGACTCTCACTATATATCTACGAAAGTTTGTTCCGGTGGTGGGACGAGTATTATGCATTTAGCTCATGGTGGGGCCTTAGATCTTCTAGTGGAACCGGGTGCTGCCTTGCCTAGGATTGTAATATCAAATGCTACGGATGTAGGTTTTAACGGTATCAGTACGGAGGATTTATACATTCGTGGAATCGATATTCAATCAGGAAGTTTTACTGGGCATGATGGTTCTTTAGAGATTGGTGGAGTGGCTAGTTCAACGGATAGATCCTACCTACGAGTTGCCAGTGCTTCTGTTTTTAATGCACCAAGCTCAACAACATTACACTCAAATGCAAGCATTGGATGTAGCGACTCAATAATTTTTGATTTAGACTTTGATACTAATATTCAGTTTAAGAATTTGGTCGTCAATGCCTTAGATTCTAGTGCCACTTGTGGAGGAGGTCGAAACCAAGCGATCCTAGAAATTACCAATGCTGGGGTCGTTGAGGTTCTTGGTGACTTTGAGTTATATGACGGAAAATTAAATTCAGGTGAAGTTCAAGTTCAGGGTAATTTAAAATTTACTTGTCCTGATGGTTCTCCTTATTCAGACGTAGTTTGTGCAGGTGGAGGAACTAGTGAGTTAAAATTAACTGGAAGCTCCTCGCAAAGTATTCAACAAGACTTAGGGGCAATCATACCAGGAGCTAATTTTTATCTTAGTAATTCTGCTGATCTGCAATTGGCATCTGATTTGAATTTTAATTCTGCTAATTTGTTTATGCAATCAGGTGATATGTATCTAAATGATTTCAATCTTAGTGGTGTAAATGACATTAGTGAGTACAGTTCAAATATTATAAGAAACTCTTCAGAAACTGTTGATTATGTAAGTTGTTTGGGAGGCCCTGTTGGTTTGCCATGCCCATAATTCTGAAATTTAGAGAAATAATCTTGATTAATTCTAGCCAGGTGTGATTGCAAATTATGCATTGCTCGCATTGGACTTAAACTAGGAAGCACTTTGTAAGTGTTTGTATTTCAACAGGAAATCGCAGTTTGTTGGTGGAAGAGCAAAAACTGAAATCTCCGCTTTAAGCTTGAAATTTGTTAAGTGAATGTTATTGTCTGGACTCTTTAAATACAAAAATAAGGATTTTAAATGATTATTGAAAAAGATTGCGTAGTTAGCATTGAATACACATTGACTGATTCAGCTGGTAAAGTTTTAGATAAATCTGACGCTTCAGGCCCGTTAAAATATCTTCATGGTCACCAAAATATCATTCCAGGTTTAGAGGATGAACTTACTGGAAAGACTAGTGGCGATGAGTTAGACGTAAGCATCGAAGCAGCAAAAGCTTATGGTCAAGTGGACAGCACTTTGATTCAAGAAGTTCCTAAGGAGCAGTTTGCTTCAATGCCTGACATTCAAGAGGGAATGCAAGTGCAAGCCCAAACGGATCAGGGTCCAATTGTTTTCATGGTTACAGAAGTAAAAGACGACTCTGTAGTTGTTGATGCGAATCATCCATTGGCTGGAATTGATTTAAACTTTTCTGTAAAGGTTCTTGAGGTTCGTAAAGCTGAAGCTGAAGAAATCGAGCACGGACACGTACACTAATAAGATATAAAATATCATTTTTAAAGGCTGCAAAGTTTCCTCTTTGTAGCCTTTTTTTGTAAAAGCCATTGCATCCTTGAATTACATGAATCCAACAACTCCTTTGCTAAAGTAAAACAAGCCAATTCCTATGGCGAAGCTCTTTCCATATTTTCGAAACTGTTGTTCAGAGAGTTTGTCTAAAAACATTTTTCCTAAACGTGTGCCCAGTAGAGCGGTGAAAATAGCAATGGGAAAAATGTACCATGAAAACTCAACGCTGATTTTTGTGCTGCTAAGTAATAGTGATCCATAGTAGGCAAGTTTTAATAAATGACTGAAGCTTTGGGTAAAGGATTTAGTTGCTATGACCTGTTGTTTATTTAAATCGCTATTTAGATAAAATACATCTAGTATTGGGCCGGAGGCACCTGCCATGATTTGCGTTGCCATTACTAAAACTCCGCATAAAAACGCATTTGATTTTTTTAAAATATCAAACTTAAGTTTCTCTCCAAAAGCGAAGCCTAGAAGAGGGCTAAGGCCTAAAGCAATTAAAACAAACTCTTTTGAGGGGAGAAAGTAAATGCTGGAGAATATGGCTAGACTGAAAAGGCTTCCTATTAGATGAGGGATGAAGACTTTGTACTGAATGTCTTTTCTAAAAAGATAGGCTCTTGAGGAGTTTGAAGCCATTTGTGTAACAGCATGAATGATCATGGCGCTGGTGATAGGAAATAGAATACTAAATATCCCCATTAAAATCAGTCCGCCGCCCATACAGAGGATTCCTGATAAAAAGCTGGTAAAAAGTACTGAAATAAAAACACTTAAAATCATATTCATTCCTTTTGTTGTCCTTACTATCGGATATTTCTATGTATGAAAAAAGAGAATAGACAGAATGCAATAGTTTCCTTATATTCATGTATATGTTAGAAAACTTGGAAACACTTCTGGAAATTCAAAAACAAGGTAGTATGGCGCGGGCAAGTACGCGTCTGCGAGTTAGTCAATCTGCAGTTTCAAAACGAATTCAAGCCTTAGAGACTTACTATGAAACTAAATTAATAGAAAAGTCAGGAAGGAATGTGATTTTAACAGAAGTTGGAGAGGCTTTGGTAGAGCGTATTTCTCCGCTTTTATCTGAGCTTCGAGAGGTTTTGTTTGAAAAGCGCAACCAAACTAAGAAAAAGAAAATAGTAATAGGGGTTGCTGAATCTATTTTGTCTTCCTGGGGAGCTCTCAGGCTAAAGAAGGTGTTTGATTCTTTAGACATAGAGGTAGAGTACCATAGTCATCGTAGCCCAGTTATTATCGACAAAGTTGAAATGGGTGTTTATGATCTTGGAATTTGTGGCGGAGACGCTAGTAAATCCAGAGCCTATTTGACTGAGTCTTTAGATAAAGAAGAACTGGTTTTAGTGGCCAATCAAAAAGAGGCACTGAAGAATGTATCTGAAGTGATCTCCATCGAAAAAAGTTCTGCCACTTGGAAGGCCATACGTAAAGAGGTAAACAAACAAGACCTTCATTTAAAAGTAGAACTAGAATCTTTTTTTTCAGCCGCCCAACTTGCAAAAGCGGCTTATGGTGTAGCCTTGGTTCCCCTTGGAGTGGCTGAGACTTTGGCATTTGAAAAAAATTGTATTAAAAGTTTAAGGCCTAAAATGTATAGGCCTATTCAGTTAATCTACAAAAAATCAAAGCTAGAAAGAGACTACTTCCAGGCTCTAATCAGAGCCTTAAAGAAAATTTAAAGCCTTTGGTCTAAGCTGCATAAGCTTTGTTGAGAATCGCTAATTGGCTATGCTAGCGTAATCTAGGAGGATCAAAAAATGAATCACAAGCTATCCATTCCATACATGATTGTTGTGTTTTTCTTTTTTCTGGTATTTCTCTATTTAGGGAAAGAAAAAATTGATCTTCTTTTACACAGCCAATTGGAAGAGGCTAGCATTGTTCGCTGTGAATCCAAATCAAACCAAAGAATGGAAGCGAATTTGCCACGCAATGAGTTTTTAAGCTATATGCATATTGCTGAGACAGAAGCTGGAGAAATTGCTGAAGGATTTCCTTTTATTGTTAGTAAAAAGCAATGTGAAGAGGCGATTGGTAAGAAGGTAAGTGTTTTTGTCAGTGATTATATCGATGTACCTAGTCGAATTAATACTTTTTTTAACTTTTGGTTGCTTCCATATCTTTCTTTTTACTTATTGGTTGTAATGTTTGTTGCTGGCTTAAAAGGCCGTGTTCCTGTGAGTGTTAATCTTTTATTGCTAATTGGAGTAGTACTTTATTTACTGGAGTTTCAGTAAAAGTCTTTGTACTAGGTCAAATAGGAAGATCTTTATTTTTAGCTAAGCTTGATTTGATAATAATGCAGATAAGGACTCATTGAAAGCCTCGATAAGAAAGCTTGACTCTTTTTCCTAATCAATGGATTTTTACAAAGGAAATTGGGGAGGGACTTTTGGTAAAGCGGTTCACGGTCTTTATTCTTACTTTGTTTGTATCTAGTGCATTAAATGCTAGCGTTTGTGAAAGAAGTAATGCTATGCGAGTTGTATTAGAGGACCAACTTTCCAAGGACTGTAAAGACATTAGTCTTAATGATCTTTCGACTATCACAGAGCTACATTTCTATGAAAGTGTTTTATCTGAAACCTCTAGTTACTTTGCTGATTTAAAGTCTTCCGATTTTAAAGATTTGCCTAATTTAAGATTTTTGGATTTGAATTGGATTTATCTAGAAAACTTTCCAGGAGATTTATTTATTGAAATTCCATTTCTTGAAATGTTACATTGGGGTTTTGGAAATTTAGAGGCTTTTGATTTTAAAGTAGATAATCCATTTCGATACTTAGAGAAATTAAAGTATCTCACCCTGACTAATTTAAAGTTAAAATATATTGTACCAGAAATCTTTTCTGATTTGCACAACTTAGAAATACTATCAATCAATCACACCGATGAGCTCCCTACAAAAATACACCCAAAGGCTTTTTCTCAATTGAAGAAATTGAGAGTTCTAAGAATGCTAAGGCCTATTAAATATTCTTCAAAACACATTAACTTATTTGCGGAAAATAGGAATCTAGAAGCCATAGGTTTAAAATTTGATCCCAGCTCTAAGTTTTTGCCAGGCGGTCTATTTAAAGAGTTATCAAGCTTGAAGTTGTTGTATTTAGATAGTTATGGAGAGCCTAAGATAAGCAAATACTTTTTTTACGGTCTAAAAAATTTAGAGCTACTTTTTTTGCAGGAAGCTTCTTTTTTGCAGCAAGTGGTTCCAGCTCATTTTAGCAAGATGAAAAAAATTAAAATTAATTTCTCTGGCATTAGCTTTCGCTACGGCGCGAGCAGGGAAGTGGAGAGCTTGGCTTTAAAAGATAAATTTCCGAGGCACGATATTTGTTTGGAAATAAACTCAGAGGGCTGTGGTCTTGAGGAAGTTGTGAAAGATGTGAACGACTAAAGGGGAGGCTGCCTAGACAGCCTCATGCGTTTTATGAGTAGTGTACTTCAAAAAACAGAATAGCAATGAACATTAGTAGCATAATGACAGCGCCAATTTTGGCGGCCTTATTACTACCAGTTAGTTCATGGCTAGCCTTGTGAGAATTGTTCTCAGTCGCCATAACAAACTCCTGTTAGGATTTAATAAACAATACTTGAAAAGAAAAATGGAGTTTATACCGGTGGACTTAAACCAGAGGCTCTTTTGCCTGTGGTTTTATTTTTTAGGCTTTCGAATGCCTCATTTAAGTTTTTGGAGCAGATTAGCTTTAATGTGAAACTCGTTTCTTGAAAAGAATCGAGTTTTGAATCTGCTTCTTCGGGGCTTTGTCTATGTATTTCAGAATTGCTTTTTTGAAAACTAGCTACTACAAGTTGTTGGGCTTTTATGTACTTCGATTCACTGTTAAATGAAAAGTCTCCAAGTTGCAAACCTACAATTTGCAAACTAATTAAAAAGACAAGGCTTAAGTGAAGCATAGATTTCATTGTTAAAGTATAGCACAGATTTTTTTCTAAAGATAAAGAGCATTTACTCTTTTTATTCAGCTATGAAATGCTGCGCTGAAACTAGTCTTTTCAAGGAAGCTTATTTTGTTTAGCATCAAATCCTATGTTGAAGCGAATTAGCACTTATCTATTTAGAATATCTATGTTTTCTGCTCTAGTCTCGATGCTTTGGTTGGTTCCGATGTATCCTAAGTTAATATTGAAATCTAAAATTTTAGAGAATAAAAGTTCTTATCAAATGGCGGAGTTTATTGTTGAGGGTTTCAATGAAGTAGGAATTACAAGGGGAAACCCTTATCCTGGTTCTACTTATTTCAATGGAAGAGTAGAGACTTATGATCCCAAAGCAATTCATTTTAACGAAAAATTTGCTGATAACAGACTTTATAAAATTGGAGGCTTGGAAAAAGCATACTCTTTGAATCAGAGTATTCCAGTCTTATTTAATCCAAATTTGCCTGCTTTTGAGCAAGGAGAGAGCCCGAGGCTATTGGCATTGGATTATTTTATAAAACATCACGAGGCTGAGCTTTTATTGTTTAAGCTAAAAGTCTTTGGGCCACTTGTGGCTTCTCTTTTTTTATCTAGATTGGTCCTTGTTTTTAAAAAGACTTCATCTAAAAATTAATTTTGGTGTTTTAGACTGAACTTTGATCTTTAAAATTTGTGTCATTTTGAGACGTAATTTTTAAGGTGCTTCTCTTTTTTTTTGTGGTTAGTTTAAGCCTATGTTCTTCTTTGCTACAATTGCTATGTTCTATTTATCAAAGTGATACACTTAGCTGCCTATGTTTTAGATTTCAGTAATTATTAAGGGAAACTAAGTTTTTTTAAAAAACAATTTATATTTCGTTCAGATTTTACGAAAAGAATAAAAGTCATCGGGGGTAGATATGCTGATGAATGCGTTTGAAAAAGATTGGATCCAGCTTTGTGATGGCTATATTCACTACACGGAAAAGAAAGATCCAAGTCATGAAGAAATTGAAAGTTCTTTTAATTATTTGCAAGCTCTCATTCATGAGTTTGGAATTACAAAGATATTGGTAGATATTAGTGATTCCAATAAGCCAAATGCGGAGTTGAGAGACTTATTGAAAAGAAAATGGTTGGAGTTACAAGACCAACTAGAGCAAGTTGCTGTTGTTACTGGTGAAAATGTTCTATTAAATACAACCGCAAAATTTATCATTCGTGGAATTGGCTTAAAAGGCTTTAGTCTTCATCGAGATAGTATTGAGGCCTGTGTGGCTTTAGGTGTTTGGAGAAGGATTTGAAAGATTTAGAGCGTATCATAGATCATTTGATTTTATTAGGACAAGGTAGATGTGATATCACCGAAGGCCAAGTAATTTCAGAAGAAGACGATACGATGAGGCAGATCCTTGCTGGGATTCTGCATTTTCATGAAGATTTAGAATACAAAGAAAAGCTCATTGTTGAGCAAGAAAAAATGAGTTACGTAAAAGAATGGATTACTCAACTTGGACATGAAATCAATAATCCACTTACCGTGGTAAATATGATTGTACAAAAAGATGAAGACCTTAAAGATCGAGATAAGGCCCTGATTGCTCTAGAGCGAATCGCGGATATAGTCAGGAAAATGGAAGAGATTTTTCGTATGACGAATTCTCAAGAAGCTATCGAAGAGTTTTACATCACAGGGAATCGAATCAAAGGACGAGCTAGTTCTTAGTAAAATCACCAATTGCTATATTCAAAGGGAGCCATTTTAATTGCATCCAATTTAAAGGCGGAGCCTCCATATTCGCTTTCTGAGCTTTCGATTTTAAAAATCCCTATAACCCAGGCAGGGTTGGTGGTTTCCTCACTAGGGATTGGTTCTCTAAGCTTTGTGGATACGATTAGATTTGGAGGAGGCGATGGTACGTGAATACAGGATTGTGCGTCGGGTACGATTAGAAATTCATTGAGAGCAACGTAACTATCAGAAAGAGGAACTATATAGCCTGATCTAAACAAAGAGGTCTTAAATTAAAAGATGCTCTGAATCTTGTAGCAAAAGAAAATAATCACGAAAATTGGAAGTTGTTTAAAAATTCTTTGGATGTTTTTTGGTACGACCAGGCAAGTCCTTTTTTAACCCAATGGTTTACAAACTACAAAGATGCCAAGAAGTTTCGCGATGAGAAGGATGCTTATCTGCTCACCTATAAAGGACAATATTTTGTTGTAGATTCAAACTACATTGAGTTTTTGGGTTTAGATCCTGAGGCTGATCTATGGAAGAAAATAAATAAAGATGTGAGTAGCGCAGAGGCTTTAGAGAAGGTATTTGCTTATTTGAAAACCATAAAGCCAGAAGATTGAGAAAAAATGAAGGCAAGCCTGTATTTAATGGGCTTGTCAGTTTCTCTAGATATTACTTTTTAAGTAACCATTGGGTCCTAGAGTCTTTTCAAAGCTAGAATCTTGATTTCTAATCTGCTATATTCTTTTTATGATTAAACTGGACAATAGTTATTTAAATTTACCAGATGATTTTTATGAAAAGATCCAACCCGAGGCGGTGGATTCTCCAAGTCTCATTGCATTTAATTTTTCCTTGGCAGAAGAGATCGGTTTAAATATCGACTCTTATTCTCAAGAAGATTTGGCAGAGATTTTTTCTGGAAATAAAATCATTGAAAACTCTCAGCCTCTTGCTTTGGTTTATGCGGCTTACCAGTTTGGTCATCCTGTGGCGCAGTTGGGGGATGGTAGGGCTCATTTATTAGGGCAAAGCAATGGGTTTGACATTCAGTTAAAAGGATCTGGAAGAACTTCTTTTTCAAGAAACGGGGATGGAAAAAGTGCCTTGGGTCCTGTTTTGCGCGAGTATATTGTTAGCGAAGCAATGAATCGTCTTGGAGTTCCAACAACGAGAGCTCTTTGTGCAGTTAAAACAGGGGAAGAGGTGTATCGTCAAGATGGACCCGAGCCAGGGGGAGTATTTACCCGTGTGGCAGAAAGTCATATTCGCGTGGGCAGTTTTCAGTATTTTGCTTTCAGGGAAGAGTTTGAGTCTTTAGAGCTGCTCTTGGATTTTACCATTGATAGGCATTATCCTTCTCTGCGTTCTTTGCCTTTACACGAAAAGGCCATTGAAATTCTTAAGGCCATCACAGTGAAACAATCAGATCTAATAGCTAAGTGGAGCTCATTTGGTTTTGTTCATGGGGTTATGAATACAGATAATTTTTCAATGGCGGGCATTACGATTGATTATGGCCCATGTGCTTTTTTGGAAGAGTTTCAGTTTAATAAAGTTTTTAGCTCAATTGATCAACGAGGTCGGTACTCATTTTTTAATCAATCTCCTATAGCCAAGTGGAACATTCTTAGACTTGCTGATTGTTTGCTAAATTTTATCGATGAAGATCAAGAAAAAGCCATTGCCCGAGTTGAGCAAGAAATTATACCTATGTTTGCAATGTTTGAGGAAAAAAGGTTTAAGGCTTTCGCCAGCAAATTGGGCCTTACTGATTACAGTGAAGCAGACAACGAGCTGGTAATGGATTTTTTAAATTATCTTGAAGAGAATTCGATGGACTTTAGCTTGGGTTTTTATCATCTTAAGGATCTTTTTGTAGGTGATTTTAAAAATTATAAAAAAACAAAATCCTTAGAAGACTTTGTCATTAAGTGGAAGCAGCGAACGCCAGATTTAGAATCTTCCAAAGAAATCAATCCATTGTATATTCCAAGAAATCATTTGGTGCAAAAAGCCATTGATGGAGTTTACGCTGGTGACCATAGCTTTTTTCACCAGTTGAATGAAGTTTTATCCTCACCATTTAAAGAGCAAGAAGCTAAGGAAGAATTCAGCAGGCCCGCTCAGGGAACTGAAGTTGTAGAAAAAACTTTTTGTGGAACCTAGTTTTAGGTCGTCTAAAGGGTGTTTTGATTTTAAATGTTTAAAAAAAAGCTTTGTAGGCTCAGCAGAAAACAAAAAGCCGTGATTGAATCTCACGGCTTTTTTATTGATTTTAATTGTGAATTAACATTTATTTGCTTTGGCAGTGAGAAGGATTTTTACGTCAGACCATGTTTTTGCTTTGCCGTCTTTTCCGGTGTGAAGCGGTCCACATTTTTCTGCTAATGCGTTAAAGGCTTTATTAAAACCTAATTTTAGTAGATCGATGCTACCTTCGATTTGTAGAATTGAGTCTTTGTAAGAGTAGTTTAGTGCAACTTCCTGGGTTTTTCCTCCCATAGTTAGATCGACATAAACTAATTTCTTTTTCGTATCTACTTTTGTGGCTTTGGCACTAATGCTTTTACCATTAACAAGGCTTTTAAATAAACTGTCAGAGATGTTAGTGTTTCTCGCCTCATTACCTGCATCAATGCTAGTTGTATCTATAGCTAGGGATGCCTTTGATAAAATATCTTTTAGTTCGCCTTTTGTTGGAGTTTGGTACTCGATCTTTTTAAAGCTTCCAGTAACACCGGCTTTTTCGGTAAATTTGTATCCTGTAAATTTAAAGTCAAAAGAGTCTTTGTCTAAGACCAGACACTGGCCCCAAGAGCTAATTGAAAATAAGCATAACAGTAAAAGGTATTTCATGATGTCTCCTTTAATGATTTAACAATAGGTCTATATTTTAGAGTAGCAATGTTTAAAAGCAACTACAGAGTTTTTTTAAATTTCATCACTTTTAGTGGCATCATAGCTCTAATCATAAATTTAGCCTTTATTCCCTGAAACAAAAGGGAATGCTTGTAAAATGATGGAATTAGCTTTCTAAAATAACAGATAAAAAACGCAGGTTTTTGTTTGAAGTTTTTTGAGGCAGGCTGGTTTACTTGTTTGTGCTCTTTTGCTTCTGCCTCTTATATTTTGATTTTCTATTGGAACGAATTACCAACTAACTTCGCCATTTAAGCGAAGGATTTCAGAGCTATCCGTGTTTTCAACATCTACATTTACAAAGCTTACTTTCTTTTCCGCAATGTTCACATTGATTCCACTGCCACAGTCTATGTAGGAGGCGCCTGGGTTATAACAGATGTAGGAATAGTCCACACCATTCGCTCTTATTGTCATGGATATGGCAGAATTAATAGATCCTGTTGGAAAATTTTGATTTACCACGATTAAAAACATATTATTGGGATCAGGAATATTAATTGGATCGATTTCCTCATCTGTAGTGCCTTCGCTACCAATTACAACATAATCTGGAAGACTGGCACTTTGAGCTACGGCTCTAACTTCAGCCACTACCAGGCTATCTCCGATTGAATTAGCATCAGTACCATTTAAACTTATTATTCCACTAGCTCCAAAGGGAGAGTTTCCATCCGCGCCACCACCACTGCCGCCTCCTGGACAAGCTGTGAGGCTTAACATTAATGTGATTCCTGCTAATATTTTGAATAATTTCATACGATGTCCTTTATTGAGATTTTTATAAGTATACAAGTCTAATGCTTCAGAGCTTTATTAAAGCAAAATGAATACCAGCCAAAGCAAAGCTATTGTGTGTATAGGTCGACTGCTTGTTCATATGTTTTGGGCTTGTATGAAGAATAAACGATTTATGTATGAATAGAAGTTTCTAGTTAAGGATCTGCATCTGTGATGCTGTTTCACTCTGATACAAGAATTTAGATGCGAAAAGACAAGTGGCTTAGATTTTTTTTAAGAACAGGGAAGGGAAATAAGTCTTTATACTAAGATAAATCTATGAAACATAATAGTTCTTAGTTCTTAGTTCTTAGTTCTTAGTTCTTAGTTCTTAGTT
>CERX01160803.1_pt1 | contig 74724 bp, 65 predicted proteins | sample 350251 | NCBI WGS metagenome assembly CERX01 (sample SAMEA2621044, study PRJEB7988) | marine metagenome | biome: marine biome (ENVO:00000447); feature: deep chlorophyll maximum layer (ENVO:xxxxxxxx); material: "saline water (ENVO:00002010), including plankton (ENVO:xxxxxxxx)" | depth 50 m
TTATCTAAATCTCGTCGTCTATTTTTATTTTTGCTGGCGCGGGGGTAGGGGGCGGCTTTGCCGCCGTTTGCTCTCAAAGGTGCTTTGGTTTTTTTGGGGCTTTGGTCTTGGGTTTTTTGGCTTTGGTTTAGGCCTTTGAGGATTTGGTCTGGCTGGACTTTCTTAACCTTTAATGTTTACCGATAGATAGGAGTAACCTAAGAGGAGTCTCATGAATCGTTTTGCATATTTAATCCCTTTTGTTTTCGTTGCTATTATGGCGGGAGTGAAGTCTTTAGTTCAAAACCATCAAGAAGGTCAGTCGCAATTATCTTCCAGATCACCTTCCAATAATGGAGATGCCGTTTATCGAAGAGTAAAGGCAGTGAGCTATGATAATCTTGCAAACGCTTTGAGTAATACCAAAGAACGTATTATAGAAGAAGCGGTGGAGAAGGTAGGAGTCCTTTATATTAGAACTCAATTGAACCTTGATAAAGAGACTGAAGACGGCATTGTTGAAATGCTAAAAGACGATGATTATGTAGCAAGAATGATTCCTTTTATTTTAATGATGAAAGACAACTATAGTCTTGCAGCGGATCAGGAACGAGATAGCTTTAACCACTATGCAATTAATCATAGAAGAATTTTAGAGCTTCCAGGAACGAATCATCAATTATTCGATTGGCAAGAGGCAGACGAACTTGTAAATGGTGAGGATGTGGTAGAATTAGAAGAAAGTAGTAATAGTTCTGTGAGAACCAGGAGATCAATTCAAGAGGAAAGAAAGAGAGCTTCTGCAAAGGAATCTGCTCCTTCTATAGTGACTAAAAAATTGGTTGAAAATGTTATCGGTATTGCCCACCAAATTTTCAAGGTTTATCGTCCAAAGGCTTTAAGTCCTGATGAGGTATTTAAGCCTTATCAACAAATGTCGAATGATCGAGAAGATCAAATGGTTTTAGAAAGTGTAAAACCCCTTGTTGCAAATGTGTTAAAAGATGTCTTAGGTAATGTTGCAAGAAGTGCTGAGGGAGAGGTTAAAGAAAGCATTGGTGGCTTTTTGGATATGCTTTCTGCCTATGAAAATAATGACAATTCTCCCGAGGGGAAAGTACTTAGAAACCGTTTTGAAGCCATCACGGTTAGCTTGATCGATTTTGTAGCCTCCATGGCGCATAAATCTTATCGAATCTATCTTTCCAAATGGGTTCTTCGTAAACAGATGAAAGACTATGTTTATGAAAAAATACATCAATGGCGAGATGAAAACTATGATAAAAGCAATCCAGATAAACACCCGATGCGTGAACTGCAAGCTTTCATTAAAATGGAGTTGCGAGACAAACGATATGCACTGCAAATTGGTGTAGATGGTTTACAAAGAGGCTTGTTACAGGCTTTAACTAATCTGGGACAGGGAAATCCTTTTGTGGAGCAAATTCTTTCCGATGATAAGAAATTACAAAATCTAAAAATAACTGATACGCAAGAAATAGGAACACCAAAAGAAAAGCAAGTACATGACTTTCTTAAGTACGCGCACAATAAGAAGAATTCAAATGATGATTTTTTATATTTACCTTACTTTAAAGAACTTTTAAACAATCCTTCTTATAGCCAAGGAATTGTGGCAAATGGTATTTCCACAACGCCAACCATTAGTGTTAGAAACTTACCAATTATTTTTACTGGTACGAAATCTTCTGGAGAGCATGCCACAGGTCTTCCAAACTTTCATTTCGTAGATCGTGAAATTAACCGTGCCTATTACTTCTTTGGAAACGATGCTTTGCAATTGGATAGTTTAACTGAAAAAGCTGGAATGATTACTCAGTTTGATCGCATGAATAAACTAGGGATTGAGAGTATGAATTGTAATGCTCAGTACGATTGGTCTGCAAATGCGGCATTAGATGGCTTAGTTAATCTAGGTCTTGGTGAAGCATCTAGGGATTTTGGCGAGTTGCTTTGTTACCACAATTTAAAAGCTCGTGCTCGGGTTCAAAAAGAGTTAGACGGATACTGGAAAGAAATGTCTGGTTATATTGATGATATTTTTAATAAAACTTTAGGTTACCCTTACGACTGGGTATCAAGAGATAGAATTAGAGATCTATTAAAAGATGATATTTTACCAAGACTTGGTGAGGGAATGCCGCAGTATGTATTATGGTACAATCCTTGGCCTGATCATTTTGCTCATTTTTATGGTCCCTTTTCTGATGCCATTACGAGCCCTACCGGTGAATTAAACCGTTTGGATTATTGGATTGGTAAAATGAATGCTGTATATAGAAGCTTAGGTGTTTCTGAGCGAACACTCTTTGGTATGGCAGGCGATCATGGCTTGGCTCCCATCTATAAATTTTTAAATCCAGAAGTGGTTGTTCTAGAAAATTTTGCGAAAGAATCGGGTAGAGAAGTATTGGTAAAGAAAATTTCATCGGATGAAGGTGAGGGGCCTAAATTAAATAATGCGATTCAGCCAAATCCTGCTGATGGCTATGATGTTGTTATCGCATCGACAGCTGGTGGTAACTATATGATGGATTTTTTCTTTGGGAAGAATTCAGGTAAATGGAAAGTACATCCAACTTACAATGATTTGATTGCTCATCCTCTTTTAAAAGATGGAAAGCCAGTAAATTGGATACAGGAAATCACCGAGCGTCTTAGCGATTCCTTAGACTATCTAGTGGTGAGAAATCAGCAATGTCCACGAAAATTTGCCGGTATTCCTCGTTCAGAACAAGAGTCCTCTAGAGATGAAGACTATGAGCAATGCCTACAAGAAAAACAGGATGTTTATATCATCGGACCTAGAGGGGGCGAAATCTACAGAGAACGAATTGTTCGAGTGGCAGATCAAAGCAAAGACTCTGGTAACTTTCCTGAAAGCATTTTGTTTTACAAACCTAGTGAGGGAGATTTATTGGGCCTAGCTAATAATTTTCCTAAGTACAATATAGTTTCCGATAGGGATCTGCAAACTTACAAACAGCTATACATAGAGTGTGTTGAAGAGTCAGATTTTAACGATCTTGCAAGTTGGTGCACGGAGAAAAAATGGAAGCAATTGACTAGCTATACCGATCGTCCTGGCGCTGTCTCTCAACTTGGTCATATCTATGATTCGGATCGAGCGGGAACTGTTAACTTATTTCCAAAATATGGAGTGGGTTATAATACGAAAGTTCCAGGTCGTCATGCTGGGGAAAGTTTCCATGAGAAAGATGCCTTTGTCGGAGTTTGGGGTGATCCGATTGGAAATAAAGGAATGGCCGTTAGATCTACAGAAAATGGCTCGGTGGCACCTACGATTTTCCAATGGCTATCGGGTAGAAATATAGAGAAAGAAGATGGTTTTGGTTTTGAACCGCTCTATTGGTTCAAATAAATCTAGATCTATTTTTCGCACAAATGATTACGAAAAGGAGTGTTCAGCGCTCCTTTTTTTTGTTTTCAGAACACTTTCTTGAAAATTATTTGGGGTACACTCAATGCGAAGCGTGAAAAAAAGTAAATTCATTGAATTGCATCCGGTAAAAGGCTACTAAAAACCATAATTTGGCAAAACTTTTGGTATTGTTGCTCAAATCCGTATCTGGAGTGTATTTATGGTAATTAAGACTTTTCTAAGCTCACTAATTTTCTTTTCTTGTTTCAGTTTTGCTCATGCACAATTAAAGGAAGAAATCGTCCAAGACTATGATGTTGTTGGAAGTTTCAGATCAAAATCCTATCACGATTTTGGCTCAAAGCTTACGGCTGAACTTTTTGAAGAAGTGTCTAAGTCAAACAAGCTATTTGAAAGTTTAAACTTAGATTTCGACATTGAGTTTAACCCGGCCATTAATGGAATCTCCCGTGTTTCAAGGGCTGTGAATGTAGATAACCCAGAAGTTTCTGGAGAGAGCCTTTCTGAAAATGACATTGGATGGTATCGAATCACAAACTCTCTTTATACTGGTATTGAAATAGAAAAGACCCATGGCCTATGGCGTCCACATACTAGGGGAGGGGTTTTATTTTCTGTATCAAGTAGAAGGCTTCCTTCTTTTAGTACTAGAGACCTAGATCCAAAATCTGATGAAAGCTATAAAGATATTTGCGAAAGAACTAGAGACACTTTTAATCCTATTTTAAATAAAGAGAGATTCTCATTACTAAAATCTATGGACTGTACTCCTGTGGTCAAAAAGGGTTTTGAGCATTTACCAGACGACCAAAAAGAGTACGATTACGAAAATACCTATTATGAGCAGTTTTTAAATTGGCTCAACTATCCAATACGCTACACATTAAATGAATACTTCATGGACAATACTGCGAATCGAATGTTTGCTGAAAAGTTGGTTGAACCTTTAACCAATTACTCTCGATTTGGTTTTCCTGTGACTTTAGATGCCTTTTATGATGCCAGTGGCTTGTTGGTAAAAGGCGATAGCGTTCAACATACGGCCTTTCTGGGATTGAACCCATTTCGCTTTTTAGATTTTTTCTCATTTTCCTTTTACAATTCGAGAGCAGCGAAGGACATTCGTATTCGTAAAGAAGGAAATAACGAAGTAACTGTTCAAGTGACAGAGTATTTAGCTATAGGTAAGGACTTAGAGCTTTTTCAAATCCGACCAAGAATTTTATTCTTCTTAAAGTATCGTTTTGGTCAATCGCGATTGGAAAACTTTAGGACCATTACTCATAAAAGAACTTATCGTGCCAATTTGAGCATTGATACTCATTATGACTTTGTAAAAAAGATTTTAGATGATGCCTATCTTATCGATTTAGGCTTGGTTAGCGAGCAACTTAATAAAGCGGGTTGGGTTACTAAACAGTTTGGAAAGTTACCAATTTTTCCAGATGCTGACGATTGGAAAGAGATAGAAATTCCAGAGGGAGTGATTGCGAAAGATCCGATCGCTATTGATGGTGAATATGAAAACTATCGTTTCTTTTTAAGATTTCCTGGTTTGTTTAATATTGATGGATCAAGTGCTGAAAGAATCCAAATGGCAGAAATCGGCGAACATTCGAAGCAAGCTGAGTCTGAAAGAAAGTTTAGTGATAAAAATTTGTGGAAGATTTTACCGAACGTCTTTGGAAAAACAGACCGAAGTACAACTTGTGATCTCAATGCAAAAACATATGCCAGTTGTGATGCAAGCACTATGTCTCTAGAGGATAAGGACCTTTGTGAAAAGCAATTGGATTTGGGCGGTGAGCTTAGTGATAAAATTGCTCTAAACCTAGATTGTTATCATAGTGAGGCCTACCCTGAGAAAGAGTGGCCAATGCAGGCATGGGATACGGCGCAAATGTTAACTGATGGTAAGGCTGAGCCTGAGTTTCGCAATATCTTGGAAAATCTTGATTTACGAGCTGCAGGAGAGATGAATTTTGTTTCTAAGTTAAGTTTTAACTATGAACACATTAACTCCATTTTAGAAAAAGCTAGCTATGAAAGAGTCGCGTATGAATTGGCTGATATTTTTATGGGACCAGAAACTCGTAAAAAATGGGAAGAAGTAGGTTATAGAAAAATCATACATGTTTTGAAGGAGTACAAAGATAATTATTATCCAGTTTATCTTGATAAATACACTCCAGAAAGGTGTGATAGCACAAAAGGGATTATTAATCCGCAAAAGGGTTTTCGAGATTTACACCTCTATTATGCCGACGCTCAAATGCAAACCAATTATTGTGTTACTCTCGTGACAGAAGTAATTGATCGATTGGCAAGAGGCATTTCAAAAATTAGAAACCAAAAGAATGTGTTAAAACGCTTAGAACGTATGACAGAAAGTTATTATTCAGAGGATGTGACTTTTGCTGTCGCTGTATTGATGCAAAGGCTTTCGGGGGAAACGGCTGAAAATCCTGTGCGCTACACTTATGGTGTGGATGGTTCTAATTTACTGGAAGAAATTAGATACACAAATGGTGATGCCTATGAGGTGACTCATACGAGCATCGAGGATGATGTGGCTGATGTTGAGTACTTTGAAGACACTCGCGAGAGATTGACCAATGGTTTGTTGCTACGAAAAAGAGGCCAAAAAAATGCAAAAGAATTGCGTTTAGAGCTATTTGCGACACATAAGTTTCCAGAAAATTCTCGACTAGAAATTGAGATTAAAGAGTTTTACTCAATCATTAGAAATGCTCCACGCTCTAAGGTTCGACAAGTTCTTCCACAAACGAAGGCCTATAGTAAGTACCGCATTCCTTTGAAAGGTGTAAAAAACCTGGACCGAGTGATCAATGGCGCTAATTTTGTTTATGAAAACATTAAAATTACTCTTCCAGACAATTTAGATCATGGAGAGCATAATGTAATGTACCTAAGGGTTTTAAATTCCAATGGTGATTGGCTTTCCGAAGAACAGGTATTTCAGTTTGATATGATGAAAGGTCTTTAAGGATAAGGATTCTATATTTCGTTAAAAGAAAAAAAAGAAGAGCAATAGCTCTTCTTTTTTTATGTCGCTAATATTTGTGATAAATTTAAGAGGTCTTCTCGGATACTTTTTTTATTGCTAGTAACCTCTTGAAGAGGAGTGAGCGCCACCTCATTTCGGACAATTCCTACAGCATGGCAATTAAAACCACTTGCTAAAGCATTTACTGCGGCAGCACCCAAAGCACTTGCTAACATTCTATCGCGTGCCGTAGGAGTTCCACCTCGTTGAATATGCCCTAAAATACAAACCTTTGCCTCTTGGCCAGATTTTTTACGAATGGCTTCGGCTAGGTCATAGGCTCTTCCAGGTTTCTGTCCTTCAGCCGCAACAATGATACTGCTTAATTTTCCTCGTTTAACTGAGTCTTCAATGCGGGAGACCACTTTATCCACCGCTAATGTTCTCTCAGGTACGAATATATCTTGGGCACCACCGGCGATTCCAACGTCTAGGGCAAGAAAGCCAGTGTCTCTTCCCATCACTTCTACAATAAAAATTCGATTATGACTGTAGGCAGTGTCTCGAATCCTATCGATCGCCTCCAAGGCAGTATTTGTGGCCGTGTCAAAGCCAATGGTGTAATCGGTTCCGTAAATGTCATTGTCGATAGTTCCAGGAATACCGATCACAGGTATTTTGTGTTCTGCGTGTAAAGCCATCGCTCCGCGAAAGCTTCCGTCTCCGCCGATACAAATCAAAGCATCAATTTCTTTTTCTTTTAAATTAAGAAAAGCCTGTTCTCTGGTTTCTGCATGATGAAAGCTGGCGCAGCGAGCGGTTTTTAAAACCGTTCCACCTCTTTGAATGATATTAGCCACAGAACGAAGTTTTAATTCTTGAAATTCTTTTGCCAACATTCCCTCATAGCCGTTGTAAATTCCAATCACACTATGTTTTTGAGAAATGGCAGAACGAACCACTGCACGGATTGCGGCATTCATTCCAGGCGCATCACCACCACTTGTATAAACTCCAAAACGCATTGAATCTCCTTAGAAAGACAAATCAAGAGCTACTATTTTAGGAAAGAATGCTCAATAGATCTAGTGTTTTTGCAAAATGAAGGGAGTTCGTTTTATTTTATATGTGATGTTAAAGCTCAAAAGTCTCTATGCTTTAAAAGTTTTTAATTGCTTCTGTAGATGTTTTAAGAATGAAATGATTAATTGAGAGTCATAAAAGAGAAAATGATGTTTCGATTCTTTTCTTAGTTGCCTTGTAGGCACAAAAAAAGACCTCTTTTGAGGTCTTTAAAGCAATTCCACTTAGTTCAAAGAACTTTTAAAATCAGAACCTGGCTTGAATTTAGGATACCATGTTTCTGGGATGTGAATTTCTTCACCAGTTTGTGGGTTATGCCCTTTGCGCTCTTTTCTTTTACTTTTGGTAAAAGATCCGAAACCAACTAATTTAACTCCATCGCCTTCTTGAACTTGTTTTTGAATTGTATCTAGTAAAGCGTCTAGAATTTTTTCTGTTTGAGTTTTAGTTGATCCTGTCTGCGCAGCGATTTGATCGATAAGCTGGGCTTTGTTCATATTATCTCCTGCAAATACCTTGTTGTCGTACCCCATAACATAAATAGAAGTTGAATAAAATCAAGTACCTGTAATGTTATTGACCAAAATAAAGCCATAGGATTTAATGAGCGTCAATCTCTTTTAGTTTATTCGCAAAGGCATTGCTCAAAATCTATTTATTTGAGATAAGTTTAGGCAGAAAAATCATAGAAAGGTCTTCGATGAGAAAAGTTAAATGCCCACAATGTAGAGAAGAATCAGAATATTCCACAGAAAACTCCTATCGTCCTTTTTGTAGTAAGCGTTGTAAAATGATTGATCTAGGGGATTGGGCGGAAGAAAAATTTAGCCTAGCCAGTGAAGAAGTTCCTGATGAGGAAGAATTGGAAAAGGCTTTTATGGAGCAAATGCGGGATTCTTTGCACTAGTATCTAAGAGTTGTTATTACAAAAAAATCTAGAATACCCAGGAAAACGACATTGTTTTCCAATGCCAATAAGTAGTGGACTAGTTTTTTACTTCTATGCTTTATATTTTAACAGTTATAAAATTAAATAATTAAATACTACGAACGAATTCGTAATGTTGAAAAATCCAAATTACAAATTCCATTTTCAAATTGGATGTACTTATATTTGCCCAAAATTTTATTCAGTCGGTTTAGACTCACATAGATGTTGTTATTGTCTGTTTCGGGATTATAAGGTCTAGCAAATATTTTCTGGCAAATTTGTTCTTTTGTCGCCTCTTCTGCATTACAGATGTAATTCAATAGTTCAAAAAGCTTTGGCTTTTTCTCTCCATCGAGAACCATTTTTCCATTGGCAAAAACTTGCTTTTCTTTTTGATCCAAGAAAAGGTCCAAATTATTTTTCGGATTTTCGGCCACGCGAATTTGTATCCCTAATAGTTCCAAATAAGACGATAGCATGAGTTTTAATCTTGCTTTACCCAGTTTCGAATTTAGTTCAGACCATAAGGCTCTATTTAGCTCATAACTAGCTGAAGCATGAATGCTCAAGTCTAAGGCTAGATACTTCATTTTAAGTAGAATAGAAGGGGAGTTAAGAACTAGCTTTTCTAATTGAGAACTTGGGCCTTTCTTTTCTTGAAAGCAAGTTAGTAACTGCAATTCAATCGCTTGTTCCTTGCATAGAGCTGTACTTTTCTTTAGATTCGAAAGAATAAATTCAATGCGATGCTCTTGTTGGTTGCCAATGCTCTGAGCGAGACTAAGTAGATTATCTCTGTTCCACTCTATTTTTAAATTTTTGGTATTGTGATAGGCTAAGCTTTGACTAAGACCTTCAGTGCCTGCCGTTAGCCAGTTCCATCGGTTTAGGCAATACCACATGGCCACTTGGTTCTTAGCTTGAAGCTTCACTAAGTGATTTTTTAAGTCTTCTTTCGCCTTTTTGCTAGAACCGCTCAAAAACTCGAGCTCTATGAAGTCGATGGGAGCATAATCTAAGTGAAAATCTAAGGCTTCAGTATAATGCTTTTTGACTTCATCCATATAGAGATTTGCCTCTGAAAATTGACCCATTCTCATTAAAGCCACAGCGATATATCGATTTCGATCTAGAATTTGATAGGTCTTTTTGGGCTTTAAAAAATTTAGAACATGGATCACTTTCTGGTAATGTCCCATCTCAAGAAGGCAGTTTGCTAAAAGAAGACTTGCTCTAGTATACTCATTGGCATTCGAGTTCTTTTCTAAAGCTTTATGTGCACGACTAAGACTCATTAAGGCAGAGAAGAATTTTCCACGTTCCAGTTGAAAATGACCTAGGTTCATAGAAAGTCTGGCCAAAAGGAAGCTGGGTAATTTGCCTCTATTTTTGTTGAGTTCCTTAGCTAGCTTTTCAAAAAGAAAGTCAGCCTCTTCAATCTGATTATTTAAGTTTAAATAGTTAGCCCAATTCGCAATACTTTGAAGATAAGCCAGTTGATTATTTTCACTGAGAAAGCCTTCCGCAGATTTTTCCAAAAAACGAATGGCTAAATCGTAGTTTGATTGATGGCCATAGACTCGGGCCACTTCGTAATTCCATCGCGGACTAGGGGACAAGCCTTTGATTGAGTCTAAGGCTTTGTCAAAATCATTTAAAGCCAAATGGTAGTCCAATGCTAAAAAGGGCTTTGTAATCTTGTTGAGTAATTTCAGACAAGCATCGTAGTCTGCATTTAGAAAATAAATTTCAAATTGACTATCAACACAGTGAATTCCTTCTTGAAGAAGGTAGCTTAAAGCATCGGATTGCTTTTTAGTATATGCAATACAGATGGCCAACATTTTATGTTCCTCAAGACTTAAGGACTTTTTATTGGAGAGAATTTCATACACATCTGCGTAAGCCTTTTGCTCCATTAATTTTGATAAATTAATCTCCACCATTTGCTCCTTTTGGACCAATGTATTTTGAGTCTTTATTTAGTTTTTCTAAAAAATCTAATACATGGTAGTTATATTCTTTAATAAAGCCTTTCAATAAATAGGCAAGGTAGGAGTCCGAGCTGTTTTGCAGAGGCTTTGCGTTTGCTTCTTTGTTCTTAGTAAAAAACTTTTTACTAAGGCGGCTAAAAAGTTTCGGCGAGAGTTTGTTTAGGTCTTTCAGTATCTCTTTTCGCTTAGCTGTATTGTTGGCAAGGTATGTCTCTTTTAAGTGAGATTGAAAATTATAGTAGTTTTGGACGATGTTTTTATTTGGATCATAGAACCCAACTTCCTCTAAGAAGTTTCTTAAATTTACTAATTCGTCGGCAGCTGCATAGTGAATGATTTTTGAGCTCTTTTCTGTGGGGAAATAGATCTGAGAAGATAGTTTGTTTGAAAGATCATGAAGTTGCTGAGCAAGTTTTTTATCATCGGGTTTAATGCCGTAGTCTTTTAGTAATTGGGTAATGATCTTATAGCTAGCTTTAAAAGTTTCAAGCTCTTTCAATATTGTCCATGCAGAGTCATTTTTTGTAAGGCCATAATGATTGGAAAACTCAATTAGTGACTGACTCTCAATGGCGTGAAAAATCTGCTGATTTGATTTGTGTTCATCTAAAATCACATCATCTTTAGATTTGGAGTTTTGTTGCACAGGGAGATATCTAGGGAGCTTATCTTCTTGTGTTGGGTAAATTCGATTTAAAACAAACTGAATTGTTTCTAAATCAAGTGGATCATTTTTAGCTAACTTTTCATAAGCAGGAGTATTGATACCTGCATGACCAATATGATCATTATGGGCTTCTTTTACAGGTAAGTATAGATCTCTCTCAATAAGACTAGCACGATACTCTAGGATGAAAATTTCTAGAGGACTATAGGATTTATCTTCATAGAAATCTATAACCAATGGATCAAGTAAATGATAAATCTCATGTCCCCAACTTAAAAGAGCATTGAGATAGTTAGACATTACGTTAAAGCTCATTATAAATTTATCGTAAGCTAGTCCTGATGTAGCAAAGACCTGGTAAGGGGAATGAGCTACCTCGTCCCAAAGATTTCTTTCTGATGGGCTGTTAGATACTTGATAGAAAAAAGAATACTGAGATTCTTTTTTTGTAAGATCACTAAAGGCGATGGAGCTGACTTTTTTTCCGGCAGGACCAAGTTTCGAATTTTCCGACACTCTCGTCATTAAATCTTCAATTAGTTTTATTACTTTACCATTTTCTCCTACAAAAGAATTTTCTCGATTGGTTTTTATAATCAAAGAGTTCACCGAGCCAGCGATTTTTTCTTTATTGTAGGTAAGCCTGTTTTTATACTGGAGGTAATGTCCACTACAATGAGGACATAGATTATCAGCCCCTTGTATCTGCACCTGCTCCGCTAAGGCATTGGGTAAATTAAAAAGAATCGATAGACTTGCGATAAGTAAAGTTTTTTTCATAAATTTGCTCCGCCTTTTAGAAGAGCAATCTATATGCCTGAAAACACTGAAATGAAAGTCTTCAAGCCTACTTAGCTTTGATTTGAGCACTAAAAAACTGATTTCATTGAGCAAATAACAAAAAACGTCCTCAAGGCAGTAAAAAATTACAATCTTTGCACTTGTTAAGCTTTTCCCTCTATTAAAGAACTCCTAATATCGTCGGAGTATTATAAACGACAGATCAGGCATTCCCCAGCTTCAGTCAAAAAAATGCAAGTTTGTTTTTACATCCATAGCTATTTGGAAGCTCTTAGCAGCGCCATTCAAAACAGTGAAGCTTGTCTAAATTCAGTTTTTAATTAATAAAAAAATAAAACAGGTCTAACTCAATATTATTCCCTTTTAGATAGGAATAAAAAAGTAAAATAATAAGTTAATAAGTTAATAAGTTAATAAGTTAGTGATTTAGTAAGCCAAAAAGCATTTGATACAGTAACAAGAAAGAGTAAAAGCATCATGAAAAAAACATTGTCCACGCGAGTTCCGCACGAAGCCGAAGGCGTAGGAGGACTGTTTGAAGCCTGGACAATGTTTTTTTCATGAGGATTTTACGGATCAATTTAAGTAGAAAAGATAATAAAAAGACTTCACAACTAGATTCAGCAAATAAAGAACTAGAATTTAAAGGCGCAAAAAATAGAGAGTAAAACTTAAGAATAAAAAAAAAGAGTATCAAAAAAATCAAAGATTAAATAAAAACAAAGAGCCCAAGCGGCGACTGAGCGCCCTCTCTTGAAAAAAGAAATCAAAAATCACTACGATTTAAAATGTCCTGATTACTAGGATGAGCCAACAAATGTTTCATTAAATACTCGATCGGCTTTGCTGTAGACTGTAGGTAGTAGTTCGCACGAACAATACGCTCATCTTCAGGGCTTAAATCTCCATGAAAGCCAAGCTTATCTTTTCTTTGTAGTTGGATGTATTGCAAACTTAAAGCAGCCGCAACGGAGATATTATAACTTTGCGAAAAACCATCCATCGGAATAACGCAAGTCTGATCGGCAAGCTCTAGAAGTTCTGTACTAGCACCAAAACCTTCACAGCCAAAACAAATGGCCGTTTTTTCACTAAAGTCAATTTGATCGATGGGAACCGCTCGTTCATCTAGAGCCGTAACTACAATCTTATGCCCCGAGCTTTTTAAGTCTTCGATGCATTCCTTGGTGTGATCCCATTGGTTAATGTCCAGCCACTTGTCAGCGCCTCGCGTGATACGGTTTGATTTAGTGAGTTTATCGTTTTTGATATTGTGAAGTGCGTGATAGCCCATTCCTTCCATACTGCGAATCACAGCATTGATGTTTCCTAAATCATAGATTTGTTCCAACACCACGGCTATGTTTCGGGTTCTTTTTGGAAGGATTTTATCAATAGAAAGAATTCGATCCTCAGTCAAAATAGGTTCTAAAATAGCTATGATTTGCTCAACATGAAGTTTACGTCCAGCAACTTCAATCCATTCATTATGAGGATACATTAGAATTTCACGCATGATTTGTTTTATGGCATTGAGCCAGAAAGTCAATTCTTAAGAAAATCAAAGGGATTAGGAGGGGAGATGAATGAGAAAATGTATTATATCTAAGCTGGTTTCGAGGGCGTGCAAGAAACTCAAAGACTTTACTTTTTGAACTTCTCCAAGGGCTTTCTATTTGACCAAAATGCTTTCAAAGCCTATCTTCTCTTTCATGTATATTTGGTTTAAGAGTTTGCACATAATTGCCATGGTTACTTGGTTCGCTGGTTTGTTTTATATGTTTCGGTTATTTGTTTATCACACCGAAAACAAGGACGATTCCTCTCGTGTTGAGCTTTTAAAAATTATGTCCTATCGCCTGTATAAGTACATTACTACCCCGGGAATGGTAGCCACTTGGATCTTTGGATTATGCACTTTAAGCCAAGCAAGCTATTTAATGAGTGCGCATTGGTTTCAGTTAAAGTTTGTACTGCTCCTTGTTTTATCAGGATATCATGGTTTCGTAGGTAAAACTCTTAAGCGCTATGCTGCGAATGATGTTTATTTGACGTCCAAACAATGCCGAATGTTAAATGAAGTTCCTACTCTTTTTTTAATCAGCATAATTATCTTGGCAGTCACTAAACCATTTTAATGCTCTGAGACAGTTTTGTTGTTTCAACAAAAATCTTAGAGTTTTCTTTCTGCGTTATTATAATCAAGCAAACTTAGTATCATTTCAGAGCTGGTGAGGTTTTATTCTATTCAAGAATCTGTGCTTATGTTAGGCTTCTCTCATGGAAATTTTAAAGGAAATCCCAAAGCATCTGAAGCCCTATATCGTTCCTCAAAAGTATGATCAATACACACCTATAGATCACGCTTGCTGGAGATATATCATGAAGTTGTCGAAAGATTTTTTTGCTGACAACGCCCATCCTGTTTATCTTGAAGGATTAAATAAAACTGGAATCACTACAGAGAGAATTCCTAAAATATCTGAAATGGATGATAAGTTAAAACAATTTGGCTGGAGAGCTGCATCGATCACTGGCTTCATTCCACCAGCGGTTTTTTCTGAAATGTTGTCTTTAAAAATTATGCCTATTGCTTGCGATATGCGTAAGCTTGAGAATATCTCTTATACGCCAGCACCTGATATTGTGCATGAAGCAGCTGGGCATGCGCCTATTATTGCTGATCCAGGTTACGCAAAATATCTAGAAAAATTAGGGCAAGTAGCAAGGCGAGTAATTTTCGCTAAAGAGGATTGCGACGTTTACGAGGCCATTTTAGATTTGTCTGAAATTAAAGAAATGCCTGATAGCTCAAAACAAGAAGTTGAAAAGGCAGAAGAAAACTTAGAAAAAGCCTATAAATCAGTGAGCTATGATAGTGAAGCCACCGAGTTTTCTCGAATTGGTTGGTGGTCTATTGAATATGGATTGGTGAAAGATCAAGAGACTGGTAAGTTTTTAATTTATGGCGCTGGTCTACTGTCTTCGGTAGGGGAAAGCTTTGAGTGTGTCAAAGATCACATTAAAAAGATTCCTTTTACTTTAGATTGCATTGGTCAAGACTATGATATCACTAAACCGCAGCCACAACTTTTTTACTCCAATAGTTTTGAGGAGATGGTTGAGGTTTTAAATGAATACGAAAAAACTACCGCTTACTATAGAGGTGGCAAAGAGAGTTTGGATAAAGCTATAAAGGCACGTACCGTATGCACCAGTGTTCTTAGTTCGGGTTTAGAAGTTGGTGGACAATTAGTAAAGTATCGTACCGATAAAGAGGGGAATATTAGTTACCTTCATTATACAGGGCCAACACAATTGGCCTACCAAGAAACGCAACTTGAGAACCAAGGTCCTAGCTACCATAAGGAAGGTTTTGGGACGGCTTTAGGTTTGTTGAAAGGCCTAGCTAAAGACCCAAGTCAGTTGAGCCAATCAGACTTAGAAAGTTTAGGTTTCAAAGACGATGCAGAGGGCTGTTTAGAGTTTGAATCCGGAGTCATCGTAAGAGGAAGCTTGAAAGAGGTGGTTTCTAAAGATGGAAAGAACTTAATTCTAGCCTTTGAGAACTGCAAAGTGACATTAGAGGATGAAGTTCTATTTGAACCTTCCTGGGGAACCTTTGACATGGCTTGCGGGAATAGTGAGATCAAATCTGTTTTTGGTGGTGCTGCTGACCGAGGTGCCTATCTAGATGAAGTGGGACCAGACCATTCATTCATTCGTGATCAAAAAGTGAATACGGTGAAAAATAGCGAAAAGCTTTTTCCATTGTACCAAAGCTTACGTGAAATTAGAGAGTCCAATGCTGTGAAGAAAGAGCAATTGGATCAATTGTATGCTTCTATCGAAGATAGCTTTCCAAAGGAGTGGCTATTGAAGATGGAGCTTTTGGAGCTTTACTATCAGGTGAGCCCAGAAGATGATAAAGTTTCTTTATTGCGATCCAGTTTAGAAGAATTAAAGAAAGAATCAGAAGTTCTTACGAAACTAATTGATCGAGGAATGCAGCTTTTTAAAAACTAATCAAAAAACATCGAGTTTTGTAGAATCCTGGTATTTACTACTGAAGCTCTTAGCAAAAAAACTTTTTACAAAGGAACAAAGGAAGAGCAAAAAAAGGCAGCTAATAGGGATCAATCAAAACGAGTGAGCCATCTCTAGCATCTATTAAAATGTTTTTTGAATGGGGAAAGATTCTTACTGTAGGGCGAATGAAAGGATTTATTCTATGAAAAAAACTCTGATAGGCCAGTCTTAATAATTTTTTAGTTTCGGGTCTTTTGCGGATGTCATCGAGCTTTAATTTATACATTTGGTATCTCATATAACCATTGTCGTCTACAAACTCTTGTCCATTTGGGAATTGCTCATTTACCCAAGTTTCTAGTCGTAGTTGAAATTGTCTATAGTTTTCGTAGGCTTCGGTAGCTATTTTAAGCGGGACTTCTGTCTCTTCTATTCTTTCAAAGATTGGACTGAATTTTAGTGATTTATAAACCTCTTGGGCCGGTCTTTCCACCTCGTAGCCAATGTGATTCATGGTAACGCCAGGGATGTATTCTAATTTAAAACCAAAACCAGGAAGGTATTCATGTTCTGCGATTCTCACTTGAATGTCTGGATTGTCTTTTAAAAAGAGCTTCATGATTTCGAAACTTAAAATGTCATTTCGCACTGTAGTCTTGTCAGTGATTTGTTTAAGAACAAATTCACTCTGAGAAGTTTCTACTTTAGCGATTAAGCCGCCATTTCTTACCACTCCTAAAGCTTGAAGTTTTTGAAAATCATTCGTGGGGGATTCTTGCAGGTAAGCAATTAAATTTATAAAGTCATCGTGGTGCTTTGCTGTGACTTCACCTTGTATACCTTCTGCAGGGGGAAACAAATATTCAGGTTCAAGCCTTTTAGAGGCACTGGCTCTGCAGAAAACCATTGAGTGCGTTTCAGCAGCATTCCCAATAAATGAGGATGTTAGGAGAGATACTGTAAATGCGAACAACAAAAAGCTTTTAAACATTGCTCTAATTTATCTTATCAAAGAATTGATCTCAGTGAAAAAGTCGAGATTAGACTAGAAAAAAACTTTTTACACTGTACTGACAGAAATTGGCATTTCGAGCTTTAGCCTTCTAAATACCTTCTCAAATCAAAATTAAGGCCCTGTGGCTGGCACAAAGCATGAATATATAAGTGGTGATAGTGATTTATGGAGGTAAATATGAACTATTTGAAACTATTATCTAATGTAGTGGTTTCTGCGATCATCGCTACTATGTTAGTGGCTTGTGGAAACGGAGGAGGCTCTGGAGCAGCTCCTACTGGTGTTCCTACAATCGGCAGTGACCAACCAATTACATCATCCGGTGGCCAACTTACTGAAGAAGGTATTAGCTTAAGTTATTTTGGTAAAGGAGGACATTCTAGCAGTTCAGCTACTAAAGCGATGGTAAGGGATTTATTACCAGGTATGGCTTATGGCGAATACAACGATGGTGGTTCTGGAATTTTTGAAGTTTATGATAACTATTGGGCAGAAGAAGGCGATGCTGATTGTGATGTCTGGGCATTTTTTAAACCTACATGTCAGTCAAAATATTCGAATATGCGTACCAGTTTAATGTGTGATCCTTACGACTATACCGGTAAAAGAATTCAATATTATGGTGGGCCTTATGACTGTAGCTCTTATAACAACGGAAAAGTTGGTATTTGGTTTGAGCAAAAAGACACAGGCATGGTTCGAATTCGTTTGATGTTTGAAGCCATTGATTACTACTACTCTCAAAGTGGAATTAACCATTTTGCAATTTGGACGGTAGATGACATTGATCCAAATGACCGAGATGAAGTGCAATCCACAATTGGTGGAAGAGGTGTTAAGATCACCCTTGGTGGAGCTCACTGGACTGGTAGCTACGACAAAATCATCGTAATTACGATTGATGACTTAGTTGGATTGCCATCTTATGCTGACGTAAAAGTACAATACGGTACATCAAGTGCCTTAACAACTGTTCTGAATACAAGAATGTACAAGAAAAACATTCTATAAAAAAATATGACCTTCATAAATCAATGGGCCCAGGAAGTTATTCCTGGGCTTTTTTTTGGAAATTTAGTGAGTGGCTCGGTCGCAGATTTTTAATTCACCAAAACCCAATTGCCCCAGTGATCAATTGCAAAATCGTGGCTGTTAAAACAAACAATGTTTAAAAAAATATCTATCAACTAGAGTGATGAAATCTTTTCCTGTTCATTAACAATAACTAAATTTCTTAAAAGTTGGGGGACAAATCTCAGAATGATTTTGTCTCAGGATTAGAAAATATTGTCTAAAAAAACAAAGATGAAAAGATATGCAAATAGTGAATTTCATTACTTAAAACTGTCTCAAAATAGAACAGTTACCTTTTGTTACTAAACTCTAACACAGCAATGCCGATTAGTTAAACTAGCTGAAAGCCTTATGAATACTGGCTTTTATGGGATGAATATTTTTTATTTCTAAAAAAGCTTTGTTTGATTTTCACTAGACGCTATTGACTGTGAAAATGAATTCATTATTCTAGAGGTACTATAATAATAGGGGGATTTCCGTTTTGATTAAAAAATTAGTTTCAATATTTTTATGCTTAAGTGTGCTAGGGCTATCATTGGTGGCCACAGCTAATATTGAGCATTTAGAAACTACCAAATGTCAAAGCGAAGAACTCTCTTTATCTGAAGTAGAAGAAAAAGAATTCGAAAATCTATTAAAGAAAGATTTCGATGACAACCAATTTTTACTTTCCTCAGACTGTAGTAATTGTGATCCTGACGTAGAAGACGGCATCATGAACGAAGCACCAATCGCAGGTTCTTATCCAATAGAACTAGGCGTGTCTTTAAGCTTTTTAAAGAGCATTCAATTTTTAGACGAAACCGTTTTTCCAATCTAACGGTCTCGCTCGCTTTAAATTTCTAAAACTACATTCAAATTAACAACTAAATGTTTATTACAGGGGAGTAATAATGGAGCACTTGTATCCAAAAGTAGTCAATTTTCAAGAAAACGAATTTGATAAAGTAAAAGATGTTTATAAACAACTAGAAAATTCCCAAAGTCCAAAAACTTTGGTGGTGAGTTGTGCTGATTCAAGGGTTTTACCAAACCAGTTCTCTCAGGCTGGTCCAGGCGAGATTTTTAGCATTCGTAATGCTGGAAACCTAATTCCTGCTTACTCAGAAGGTGAAGTTTCAAACGAAGCTTTAACTCTGGAGTATGGTGTAGAGGCACTTGAAGTTAAAGAAATCGTGATTTGTGGTCACAGTAAATGTGGAGCGATGGGGGGAGTTTTGGATTTTCAAAACTTATCAAGCCTGCCATTGGTTCAAAAAGGTCTTTCTGGAATTCACTCCGTTTTTCAACAAGAGTTCAAAGCAGCTCCAGAGTTAAGCGAATTGATTGAGTGGAATGTAAGAAAGCAAATGGAAAATGTGCTTTCCTATCCATTCGTGAAAAAGAGAGTGGAAGCTGGTCAGTTAAGTGTGTGGGGCTGGGTCTGGGATTTTGTAGACGGTAAAATTAGTTACAAAATCAGTTCTAAAGATTTAGCGAATTCGTAGGGAGAAACAATGAATAATTTGTCGACTATATTAAAAAATAACTTTTTACCCTCAGTGGTGGTGTTACTTGTGGCACTACCTCTGTCATTAGGGATTGCAATTGCATCTGGTGTTCCAGCGCATGTTGGATTGATTTCTGCCATTATTGGTGGAGTCGTGGTTGGATCATTGGCAGGAGCGCCACTACAAGTTAGTGGCCCAGCAGCTGGTCTAGCTGTTATGGTTTTTGAATTTGTGAATCAGTTTGGTTTGAAAGCACTGGTACCACTAGGGATCTGTATTGGAATCTTCCAAATGGTTTTGGGTGGATTAAAGCTAGGTCAATACTTTAAAGCAGTTAGTCCTGCATTGATCAAAGGGATGTTGGCTGGTATTGGTTTCTTGATTTTGATAAGTCAAATTCATGTTGGTTTAGGTCAAAAGCCAATGAGTGACGGAATCCAAAACATTATAATGATTCCCAATGCGATCATCCAATCAGTTACTGATTTTGATGGTAGCCTTTTGGTATTGGGTTTAACGCTAGTTTTAATGTTTAGCTGGAATAAAATTCCAGTGAAAGCATTGACTAAAATTCCAGCATCACTTGCTGGGGTTATCTTTGCAACTATAATTGCGCAGAGCTTTTTTCCAAACTTGAATTACTTAACTTTGCCAGAAGATTTAGGTTCCAGTTTTGAAATTCTACCGACAGGTGCCTTTGAAGGTTTATCGGGAAAAATGATTTTAATGGCTTTGGCAATCGGAATTGTTGCTAGTGCAGAGTCTATGCTTTCTAGTATTGCGGTTGAAAAACTAGCGCCAGAGCATAAGACTAAATATAATAAAGAACTTTTTGCCCAAGGAGCTGGTAATTTAGTAGCTGGTCTGTTGGGAGCTTTACCAATCACTGGTGTGATTGTAAGAAGTAGTGCTAACGTTGCTTCGGGAGCTGATAATCGTGCTTCAGCAATTTTACATGGTGTATGGGTACTATTGTTTGTATTCATTTTGCCACAGGTTCTTCTGTTGATTCCTGTTTGTGGATTAGCTGCAATTTTAATTCACACTGGATGGAGACTTTGGGATGTGATGTCAGTACCAGCTTTGTTTCGTAAGGACAAAGGGGATTTCATGATCTATGGAAGTACTTTGGCTTTCATGGTTTGTATTGATCTATTAGCTGGTGTATTTGCTGGATTCATTTTATCTCTAGGTGTTTTACTGTTCAGATTGTTAAAGCATAATGCTGAGACTCATGAAGATGAAGAGGCTGTAACGCTATCTTATAAAGGTAACCTTTCTTTCCTACAGTTACCGAAAGTAATTGATAAAATTGCAGAAAACGAAAAGGGCGATAAAAAGATTGTATTGGATCTACGTGGTGTAAACTATCTTTGTCCTGTGGTTAAAGAGCATGTTGAAGATTGGGAAGAAGATGCTTCTAAATCTGGTGGAAATGTTCAAGTTCACTTTCACCAAAAACACATTAGCTATACCACATAATGAAATCATAATTTTTTAGTTGATAAAGACATTCATTTTAAAAGCCCTTGCCATTGCGAGGGCTTTTTTAGTTGGGCTGCTATTTACTTTCTGTTTTATTTTTAATGAGCCTAGTAGCTAGAAAAATCAGTGCGATAGAAATGATACTGGAAATACTAAATCCAAAGACATCCGCACCTCGGTGGTCTCCACGAAAATGTTCCATTAAAAGTCGCCCGAAGGAATGAGTCACAACAGCAATGTAAAATAAAACTCCCTCTGGTAAAAAGTCTTTTCGATTCGTTCTAGGGGAATAGGTTTTTTCTAAAAACAAGAGCAAAGCATAGTTGGCGAAGGCCCATAAGCTTGCGTAAATGGGCGTAGGGTGGAGTGGAATTCCTGTTGGAGCCTCAACTCCAGGGGGATAAACAATTGCCCAGGGCAGATCACAGGCAGCTCCATGGCAGCAACCAGCAAAGAGGCAAGCAAATCTACCGATTCCATATCCTAAAACAATCACTGGAGCATAAATATCAAGGAGTTGATCAAAATCGATGGGCTTATTGCGAGCCCAGATTCTCAATGATAGATAAGCAGTCAATGCTCCACCAAAATATACAAAACCACCTTGCCAAATATAAAAGATTCGAAGCGGATCTTCGAGGTAATAGGATGCCTCTTCATAAAATACATGAAATAACCTTGCGCCAACAAAACCTGCTAGCATAACAATGAGCGCCGAATCCAAGATGATATTTTTAGAATATCCTTTGTTTTGTCCGCGTTTGTACAAGTAGATCAATGCAAAACAGTAAGTCAAACTGATCCACAACAGATAGGTCGGTATTTTCTCGCCAAATATCTCAATCCAAGGATGCATAATGAACATTCTAACAATTGATATTAGCGAGAGTCACCTTTTCATCATTTGTTTGATGGCTGGTCTAGCTATTGTCGGCATTGTTTATTAGTAAATTGGGGCTTTTCAAAGGCAAATAGGGAAAATAGGCTTTTCAGTAAAAACTATTTAATAGCATGACTAGATAAGGACTTGAATTTGCATTGCTTATATTTGATTAAAACTAGAACTTTGGAAAGCCCTTGGATTCCATTTGGCTGTAAATCTAATTTACAGTGATCGCCTTTTTTTGGCACAACAAGCTTTAAATCCTTGGCTTGGCTTTGATGAGGAATTTGAATGAAATTTACTAAATACCTACAAGTCACAAAAAAAATTACTCCCGGGCTATTTATAGTTCTTGCTAGTTTTCCTGTTCTCAATGTTTATGCCGTTGATTGTAAGGTCTCTAGTAGTTTAAGTAATGGAAGAATGATCATCCAAAGGCAACTCGATCGTTATTTAGAGGTAGATGGTAAAACTTATTTTGGTTTGATGGCATCTAGCTATTTTGATACCTTTGGCCCTAATTTTGAAAGTCTATTAATGGGATTGAAAGCCAAGCAGCGATGGCTAGATTCAGGTGCAGGAGCTCGGCTCGCTATCATTCGCTATCATGAGCTAAAGAAGTTGGACGGGCTTGAGTCTGCGTCTACGATTGCTTTGAATCATGAAAAAATTGAAACCTCTGTAAGGAAATCTCACGATCGATTTTTGAATGATTTTAAGCATACGGATTTAGAAGGCAGGTTCCTTGAAGAGATTCCTTACAAAGAACTGGGGGAATTGGATTTGATTACCGATTTGTCTGGTCCTGCATCTTACAGCAATAATTTTGCCAAGGTATTTAAGAAGTATATTCGTTCTTTAAAAAAGGGCGGTAGTTTATTTTTAAAAGATAGCTCTAATGTGATTTTTGTATCGGCGAATGGCGAACAAATTGGTTTTGAAGCTTTTTTAAATCGTGTAAAAGGGATTGAAGTGTTGGTTGGTCAAAGAATACAAGGGGAGATCTTGTCTTATCAAATTATCAAAACTTCAAAAAAACTAAGTTTTCCAAAAACTGAGCTTGTAAGTTATGAAACAGGAAACTTACCAAAGATTGTTCACAAATTTCTAGATTGATCTCAGTTCTTTTTTTAATAAACGAGAAGCTTATAAGGGAGATAAAAAATTAAAAGCGATTCATTGGCAAAAATTTTAAGATCAATACTATTGCTAGTGTTTTTGACTCTGGCTATTGTACCAGATCCTTTAAATGCAGGCTTGTGCTCGTGGTCAGCGAGTCGACTTCAGCTAAAAGGCTATGAATTTGCCTTAGATTCTCCAGAACTACAAAAAGCATTTTCCGCTCGGTTTAGGCGCTTTTGGCAACTGCAAAAACAAGTTGTTCGTTTCAATTATTTTCCGAAAGATTTGTTGGCGATAGAAGTTCTTTTGAGTGCACCAATCAAGCAGGTTCAAACTTCAAAACATATCTATTGGCAGTTTTTGAGAAAACTCTACCTACCGGAAACTTCAAGTATCGTGTCGAGTAAGAATTTGAGGCTCGAGATAAAATCAAAGTATGAATGCGCCATTGCTTGTGTTGAGTCTGAGCTCTATTTTGAAAAATCCTTCCTGGAAAAAGAATCTATGGAAGAACTTGATGGCATCGCTATTTATTTACCAGGTATCGAAGGCCCTGTCGCAATCAAAAAAGGCTTTAGGTATGGCTCTCAAGGTGAAAACACAATTTTAGCTCTTCAGAATGTAGTTGACCCATTTACTGGAAACTTAGTTCTTATAAAAGGTGGTATTTATCAGAGCTCTCGATTTCATCCAAATTATGATCAAAAAATTTTGAGAGATTCTAAGACTCCTTTTCCAAGAATTGAAATCAAAGAGGATGAGGTTTTTATCTTTACTCCAGTAAGAATGTTTCAGCCCAATTTATTAAAAAGGTTTAAAGGTAAGTCGGAAGATAGTTTTAGTGGACAAACTGTAAATAAGGCTTGGGACAATTTCCACGAGTTCTTAGATTTTAAAATCCAGAAACTTAAAGGCTACAAAATCGAAAATGGCACTAAAGATTAAGGTCTTTTTAAAGGCCTATTTTGCAATAGACCTTTTATATTCGTAGGAGATAGGTTTTTTCATTCTTCGAATTAATATTACTAATCCGACAATGATCATCAATGCGCAAAGAATTTGTCCCATTGAAAAGTAATTAAAATAATAGCCAAGCTGTGCATCTGGTTGTCGGTAAAACTCTACGATAAATCTAGCAATTCCGTAGCCAATTAAAAACACACCACTCATTAAGCCAATTCGATCCCACTTTGCTTTGATCTCTTTGCCTTTCTTGGACTCTTCAATGCGAAAGTGCTTACGTCTTTCCATTTTGTCCAAAAGTAAAAGGATCAAAAAAACACAAAGACCTTCACCCAAGCTTTGATAAAGTTGACTTGGATGTCTTGGCTCAGGACCTGCTGCTGGAAAGATTACGCCCCAAGGAACATCTGTGATTCTTCCCCAAAGTTCTCCGTTGGTCCAATTTCCCCAGCGACCGATAAAGACACCACAGGCACCCACTAAACAAACATTGTCAGCGATATGCCAAAAGGGAAATTTGTATTTTCGGCTGTAAAAATAAATTCCGGCAGCGAAGCCTAAGGCCGCTCCATGAAAACTTAATCCACCTTTCCAGATGTAAAAGACTTCAATTAAATGATTGGAATAATAATCCCAGTTGTAGACCAATGCATAAGTGATGCGAGCGCCAATCATCATCCCTACCATTAGGTAAGTGATCAGATCTTGGACTTGTAGGGGAGTGATATTGGTGTAGCCTTTTTGGTAACGTTTTTTGAGAATGAAGTAACCGACTACAAATCCAATTAAATAAAACAAACCATACCAGCGGATTTCAAGAGGGCCTAAGTGCAAGATGGTCGGATCAATGTTGTGAGTATAGTACATAAGTCTCCTCTTAGAATAATTAAGCGCTGATTTTTCTTACTTTATCAGAGTCTCCTGGTTCAGGATCTGGGGTGGGGCTTTTCTTTTTACCTTCAAACAAAGTTAAGATTAAAAGACACCCAACTCCTCCAACTATTGCCATATCGGCTACGTTAAACGCTGGAAAAGACCAAAGGTTTTTGTAGTGAAAATCTAAAAAATCCACAACATAGCCAAGGTGTAAACGATCAATGTAATTGCCAAGTGCTCCGCCAAGGATTCCTGCGTAACAAGTAATTTGTAGATTGTCGTCATCGCTAACATCACGAAGGATGTACAAAATTAAAATGATGGCGATAGGTGGAATGGCTAGAAAAAAATTATCTCTGAAAACTTCAGGAGCTTTGGCTAAAAAACCAAAAGCGGCTCCGTAGTTTCTTACATAAGTGATATGAAAAATATCCTGCACCACAGGAGTGCTTTGACCCAGGTGGTACTGGGTGTAAATCATCAACTTAGTCAGTTGATCAATTGCTACCACGGCACCACTAATTGCTAATGTTAAAATATATTTCCATTTCACTAAGAAACCGCCTCTGCACAAGAGCCACAAATGTCTTTGTGACTATCATTGCTACCGATGTCAGTTTTCACTTTCCAACAACGAGGGCATTTGTCACCTGTTGCTTTCTCGGCAGCTACTTTAAATTCGTCTCCGGCCTTTAATTCTACTTGGGAGACAATAAAAAAGTCAGCAAGATCTTGTTCATAATCCTTTAAAACGCTTAGTTTTTGGTCATTTGCAGTGATAAGGACTTTTGCTTCTAAACTAGAACCAATTGTTTTCTCACGACGAAGTCCTTCTAGTATTTTAGAGGCTTCTGAGCGAACTTCTAGTAGAGCATCAAATTTTTCTTCCAGACCTGCTTTTTGCCAATCCTCATTTTTGCTAGGGAAATCTACTAAGAAAATGCTCTCTTCTTTGTCTCCAGGAAGATAAGAATAGGTTTCTTCAGCTAAGAAACTAAGGATTGGAGCCATCAATGTACAAAGCTTGTGAGCAAGTTCAAACAATACAGTTTGTGCGGAACGACGCTTCTGACTTTTTGTACCAGCTGTGTAAAGGCGATCTTTAATAATATCAAGATAAGTTGCAGAAAGTTCTACGGTAAAAAAGTGGTTTAGAGCGTGATAAATTTTGTAGAACTCGTAGTTGTCATAGTGATTTCCAACAGTCTCTACCAAATTGTTTAACTTGATCAAAGCCCATTGGTCTAATTCTTCCATATCTTTAAATTCAACGCGATCCGCTTTTGGATCGAAACCATCCATATTACCGAGCAAGAAACGCATTGTGTTTCTAAATCGGCGGTAAGTTTCGCTCAATCGTTTAAAGCTCTCGTCACCACAAGTTAAATCTTGAGAATAGTCTTCGTAAGCACTCCATAGACGAAGCATCTCAGCGCCAAATTTATTGATCACTTTGGCTGGATCAACGGTGTTGCCTAAACTTTTTGACATCTTTCGACCTTGAAGGTCATTTACAAAACCATGGGTAAGAACCGCTTTGAAAGGAGCTTTTCCTTTGGAAGCGATAGAAGTTAAAAGAGAAGTTTGGAACCAACCACGGTGTTGGTCAGAGCCTTCTAAATAAAGGTCAGCAGGAAACTCAAGAGCCTCACGCTTGTCTTGAACAGCAGCGTGAACAATTCCAGAATCAAACCAAACATCTAAAATGTCTTGGCCTTTTTCAAAATTAGTTCCATTACACTTCGAACAAGAATGACCTTCTGTAAAATCAGAGGCATCTGTAGCAAAGTAAGTATTGATTCCTTCGCCGGCTTCCATTTTATCAGCCACTTTTCGCATGATTTCAGCGCTTACTAAATATTCATCACAAGAAGTACAACGGAAAACAGGAATCGGCACACCCCAAAGGCGTTGACGACTCAAACACCAATCAGGACGGTTTTCTACCATGGCAGTGATACGGTTTTGGCCCCAAGCCGGTACCCACTGCACGTCTTTAATTGCATCCAATGCCATCTTGCGAACAGGATGTCCTTCGTGATCCATTTGTAAGAACCATTGTGGAGTGGCACGATAGATCAAAGGCTTTTTTGTTCTCCAGCAGTGCGGGTAGGAGTGATGAAGTTTTCCAGAGTGAAGCAAATGCCCACTCTCTCTAAGTCTCTCTACGATCAAAGGGTTTGCATCGAAAACCAAAGTACCTTGGTACTCAGGAACTTCTTCTGTGTATTTACCGTAAGTATCTACAGGACTATAAACGGGAAGACCATATTGTTTTCCAACCATATAATCCTCACCACCATGCCCAGGAGCGGTATGTACTGCGCCTGTACCTGCATCAAGAGTAACGTGATCTCCAAGCATAACTAAAGAGTCTCGGTCAATGAACGGGTGTTTTGCTTTCATTAAATCAGCAGCAGAACCTTTAAAAGTAGAGCCTTCTACCTCTTTGAAAGTCATGCCAGTGTCTTCTTCTATTTTTTCTACTAAGCCCTTGGCAAAAATCACATACTCGTCGCCGTGCTCATATAATGCATAATCTAAATCGGCACCCAAACAGATTCCAAGGTTAGCCGGTAAGGTCCAAGGAGTTGTGGTCCAAATAACAAGAGAAGTTTTCTTTTTTGGATTACCGATTTTTTCTAAGCCTTCTGTAAGTTCGAATTTTACATATACAGTAGGCGAAGTTACATCGTGGTATTCTACTTCTGTATCAGCCAATGCAGTTTGTAGGGCCCAACACCAATACACGGGTTTTTCACCTTTATAGAAAGCCCCAGTCTCTACCATATTCGCCAATTGACGAACTTCTTCAGCCTCATAAGCTGTGTTTAAAGTTAGGTAAGGATTATCCCACTCAGCTAAAACACCTAAACGTTTAAATTGTTCTTTTTGTGTGTTGATCCAAGAGTGAGCGTATTCGCGACAGTGATCACGAAACTCGTTATCAGAAAGTTCTTTTCTTTTGGAACCAAGCTTTTTCGTTACACCTAATTCAATGGGTAAACCGTGCGTATCCCAACCAGGAATAAAAGCAGCCGAGTGACCTGCCATGTTTTTATATTTGATGATGATATCTTTTAAAACTTTATTCAAAACGTGCCCAACGTGAATGTTTCCATTGGCATAGGGAGGACCATCCGGAAGAGTGAAGCGTTTTTTCGCAATGTTCTTTGCTACCATTTTTTCGTAGGTAGAATTTTTGCTCCAAGCCTCAAGCATTTTTGGCTCTTTTTCAGTTAAGCCTGCTTTCATTGGAAAAGCGGTTTTTGGTAAATTTAAACTGTCTTTGTAATCGATTTTGTTTTCAGACACGGTTTCCTCACTAAAAAGTCTTTAAGTGAAGAAAATTACAGTGAAAAACAGCTTTGGTCAATGGCAGGTGGCGGCTTTGAAAAAGTCTTAAAACAAGGATTTGATTCGCTCATAACCGATGCTTAACATCATGCGAATCGCTTCAGGATCAGAAGATAAATTTAGCTTTCTTTTTACCTCTTGGATCATGGCTTTTGAGTTTGCATCTAAGTCTAGGCCTGATTCTTGTGCAAAATATGAACTTTCTACCGGATATTGGTAGGCTTTTGTTCTTATCGGTACCTCAAAGCTTTGTTGATTCATGTTTGGTGCCGCTTTTGTCGGAGCAGTTCGCTCATAACTTGGCTCATGAGTGAAGCTGTTAGACATATCAAAGCTTGATTGAAAAGAGCTTTGTGTTGGAGCTTGTGGTGCTTCAGGCATTTTCGGTTTTTCAGCTTCTACTTTTGGAGAGTAGCTAGCAGTGCCATTATAAGTGTCTAAAACCACAGAACTATCTTCTTTTTTTGAGAAATAATCCTGACTTGGAGATTTTAAGTTGTTCTCGATTTTGCTCTCTGCCCAAGGAGGAAGAGGGCTTTTTGTAGAATTGTATTGCACTGAACTTGAATAAGTGGCTTGTCCTGTTTTTGCTTGATCAAAGTTAGAAATTTGCCCAGCCAATTGTTTGAGCTCTGATTTAAACTCATTGGTAGATGCACTGGGTTTGGGGCTTATGCTAGAAGCACCATAAAGCAAAGCCTTGCGATAAAGACCCATTAAAGTCTCTGCGCTGGTCGCTAGATCTTGAATGCTATCTGGTTGTTTCTGCAACCATTCATAGGCTTTCGCTAAATCTGCTTTGGTATAGGCTTGTGGTGGAACTAGCGTTGTGCTCATTCAGACAACTTAAGAATAAGTGAAAATAAACGCAATGATTAAGTATTCATCATCCATTTTTTTTCAAAAATTTAATGCAGGCCCGTCGAAAAAACTACTTAATTGTGAACTAATTTGTGGGTAACTCGTGGATAAGTTTTTTGCTCTTGACAGAAAAGGCGGCAGACATCCGTTGCGCTTTTGGTCTAAATAAATTTGTTTTAATTGAGCTAAGCTTCTTTTGAAAGGAAAAATCTTGTGAGGACTCGACGAAACTCCTTAGTGTAGGGCTCTGGACTAGCCTGAGGGACTTAAATTGTTATGATATAAGTTGTGAAAATTCTTAGGTTTTTATTTCTATTTCAATGTTTCTCAATACCAGCTAAGGCTTTTGATTTTGTACCACTGTTTAGTTATGTGGTGCCGGGAAGTGTTGAAGTCTACGAAGGGGAGTACCTGCAAGGCCTTGGAACTTTTGCTGTAGCAGCAGGTTTGGATGCCAATGTTAACTCTAAAGATGACAAAGAAGAGAAACTTTACTTAAGCGATAGTAGCGAAGAATCATCTACCATTAATGTTCCTTCCAAGGGAGGCTTAGAGTTAGATACCTCTAGAACATATTTTGCCGGTGTACAAATGATGAGTGCCTACAATGCATATCGTTTAAGGGGAGGACATAAGGAAGATTACTCTAGTTTGTTGATTGCTCCTTTTAATCCAAAAGAAATTTTTCGACCAGTAAGTATTGCCAGTTTATTGATTGCAGGTGGTTTGTTGTTAAGAGCTAATGATGATTACAAATACAAATGGTCTGGAAATGTGAAACGTTCTGATATGAATCTTTATAATTTTTCACGTTTTGCCTACGCCCCGGCAGTTAGTGAAGAGATGTTTTTTCGGGGATATCTCAACACAGAACTTTCTAAAAGTTTTAGTCCTTGGATTGGCGTTCCCTTGTCGGCATTGTTGTTTGCATTGGTTCATGAAGGACAGGGAATTCAAGCAAACTCAATGGTGGCTGGTGCTGCTGGCCTTGGTCTTGGAATTTTACAAGTGAGCAATGATTATGAGATTTCTCAAGGGATTGCACTGCATTTTTGGGTCAATTTTTTAGTAGGACTAAAGGCCATTGAAAACGGTGAAAGAGTGGATGATTTACTGTCTCTTTCGATGAGTTTTTAAGTTTTTCTCGTTTTGATCAAATGCCATTAAATCGTCCTTCTAATTGGCCAGTCTCAAGTCTAGCAATCACATCTAAGTCTTTAAAAAGTCCCTAAAAATTCCGAGTTTAATTCGGAAGGGAAATACGAATGATGAAAAATCTTGGCCTATTTATAGTCTTACTTTTGTTTGGTCTAAAACTGTTTGCCGCATCACCTAGTGATTTGTGTCCTGTCTTAGAAAAGCAAAGTGAAAAACCACTTCATGCATTAAACCCTCACGAATGTTATCAGCTATTAGACTCTTCAAAGTTTTGTGGAGAGAATTTTTCAGAAGAACTTTGTAAAATTAGTAAAGACGCTCATCACTTTTGTAGAAACCAAACTTACAATTCACAATTGGAGACAGGGATATCGTATTTTTGTAAAAAGCAAGATGGGGAATATCTAGTAAATACCTTGAAAAAAGAGATGTGTAGTCTTCCGGAATCTATTTTAAAGACTGCCAATTCAGAAGCTGATGGGAGTAGTTATTCGTGGCTTGAAGGCTGTGATGCAGCTGGTAGGGAACAATTCTTTTTTCCCTATAGTGTTAGCAATTATCGAAGCAGCGATAAGCCTAAGCAAAACCAAGCGGGTTTTGATTGTTCAAAAAACATTTCCAGTAAAGATTTTCCTGGACTCACCAGTTCGGCAAAAATCAACACGGGCCAAGAGTATTTGGAGTGGATGAGTTTTAAAGCGGGAAGTGAGCTGGTAGAAAAAGAAGTGTGCTTAGCAAAAGCTAGTTCTGATGGTTATCCAGTGGTTAGTTACTCTGAATTTGATGAAATAGGACGAACTTCTAGAAGTGGCCAAGATAAAACGCGCTCAGGTTTTTGTGTGGGAAAAAATAAAGACTCTAAAGAAGCTGGTAAGCTTTTTTGTATGGACATAGATGCTACGAGCTGTAGAGACACAGCCAATTTGATGGAACATGCAAAGTTAGTCTATGGCAACGAGCTTAGTGAGCAAACTAGCTTGTATGGGAATGTGGCTGGAGTTGCTGTTTCGGTGGCTAACACAGTAAGTTTTGGTGCAATTGGGGAGCGGTTTACAGAAGAGCAAAGGGTCTTAAAAAGTAATTTACAAAATTTTGCTAGATTTCGAGGGGCAGCTAATGGCTTGGTAGCAAAGCATTCTGAAGAGATAAGAAAAAAGAGTTGGGTAACGAGAGTTATAGGATCGATTAGCTCTGTTGTAGATTCGTTTTCAGATCCGCAAGAAGAAGGGCAATACGACTCTGTTGAAGATAAAGTTCGTTTGGCTGAGGACCCAAGTGGAGAAAAGTTACAAAGAGAGCCAAATGCTTTTTATGATGACGATTTCGAAAAAAATGACGTGCGAAATTTAGATTATCTATCCAAAGTTTTTCCAAAAGAGGAAATAGAAATTGCTGATCAGAAAAGCTGGGGATATTTGCTAGACAGAGAAAGTAGAGCACTAGGAGTATTTTTAAAGTACGCAAAAAGGCAATGCGAATTGGCAGGCCACGGCTTTCATAAAACTCCAACAGGAGGCGAAAGCCAGGGGCCATCGAAGGCAGCGAACTAAAGGCTTTGTAAAAACTTAATCAGCTCATATTTATCTTGGGCTGAGAACTTTTCTGAACCATCTTCATTCATTAGCATTTTGCTATGACCCGAGTTTCGCATTCCATCATTGTTTGTACTGTAGTAGTAATCGCTGTTCTTCTTCCACTTTTGTGGAGTTTTGTTTCCTAGTGGATAACCATTGCAATCGAAATCAAAATCTCTTGTTTTGCTTATGGCTTCCCCCATCCAAAATCCCATCACTCTTTGATTAGCAGGAGTTAGTAATTGGCAGAGATTAGGGATAGAGTTGTTGTGCAGATAAGGCCATCGAGCCCAAATGCCTACCAATGGTGGTGGCACATAACCCTCTTGGGCTTCAATTTTTATTCCAAAACGTTTAGAGATGCTAAGCTCGTTGAGCTGCTCTAAGGATTTCATACCCATCCAGCGATTTGGGTCGGTTCCAACGTTTTTAACTTTTGTTGGTTGAGGATAATCTACTTGTACTGTTTTAATTTGTTCACTAAGTGGTAAAATGTTTGCCCAAGGTGCATTCCACAGTTTCATATAACTTCCATGACATTTGGCGCAGGTGTTTTCAAAGTGAACTTCTCCGCGTTTAGCGGCTTCAAGGTCTTCAATGCTAAACTCAAAAAAATCTTGGATGCTTGGAGGGGTCGAGGCAAAGGTTTTTGTGGTTAGTGCTTGGATGGCTTTAAAGTTATTGTCGATCCAATCTTCCAGTTGATGAAGGTCAGTTCCTCGGCCGATTTCATTCCACAATATATTTGTTAAAATTGGATTTCCAGAAACTACGGAGCCGTCGGAAAGCCAGCGATTTTTATATTTTAAAGCCCACCAGTTCATAGGTTTTGAGTCGGCTACAAAGGCACTTAAAGCTTCTCGGCGAGGCTTTTTTTCTAGTTGTTTGTTTTTAGTTGCATATGCATCTTTGTTTCTTCGTGCTAGTGACAAGGATACTTGAGCAAGGCTTGTATCTAAGCCGAGAACCACAGGAGTTTTTACACCAACAGCTTCAATGTTTTCTTTCATTTCGCGAAACATTTCTCTTTCTTCTGGAGTGGCATCAGTGCCTACGTGAAAGAGCCAGTTTGGTGCAATCTGGGCTGCTTTTTTTCCTTTGACGAAAATCTCATTGGCTCGCACGAAGCGATTTGCTAAGCCCACTACAGTTTTTCCAAAAAGTTGTGAAGAGTGACAGGCGCTGCAAGAGAAGGTAAAACCTCTTGCGTTGTTTCTTTCGATAAGGCTAAAACCCATTCGTGTTTTTCTAGAAATTTTTGGTGGGTTTGGCGTGTAATAGGGGCTATCAATGTCACCAATGGCTTTTGGGTAGGGATTTAATCCCATCCAATCCCAAACGTCTTCCATAGAATCGTAATCAGATATTTGTGAGAAAACTTCTCGTAGTACTTTTCGAAATGCATTGTCGTCTTTGCGTTCCATAAATTTATAGATAGGCCGAGTGGGCAGAAGGATTCCTGTGATCTCAACCGGCCATTGCGAGCTGTAAATGCTTCCAAGGTGATAAGCATCGTAAAATTCGTCTTTTGGAAGTTCGTAAGGGTTCCAACGACCTTCTAATGGAATAGGAAATTCACGTTCCCAATTTATGTCTGTAAACGCAAAAGAAACATTAGAAAGCAATAGGCCAATGCCTATGCATAAAAGTAGTCTATTCAATTGTGCCCCCCAGTGACCTAAATACAAAGCATTGCTTTAAAATACTTTTGTAAACTTAAGACACTAAAAGTTTAGGAAATAAAGAATTGGTGTGGCAAGGATTGATTCGATTATTTTAGGAATTAGCTCAGTTTTTTTAAGATGTAAGCACTTGGATAGCTCACTTTATGTAAGAATAAGGCTTTTGCTGGTGCTGTTTTTCCAGCTGCGGAGCGATCCTTTGCTTGCAGAATTTCGGAGAGTTCCTCCGGGGCGGCTAATCTCTTGTCTAAATCTAGCAATGTACCAACTAGGTTTCGAACCATTTGCTTTAAAAAGCCGTCACCTTGGATGTGTAATTCTAAGATGCCATCGTCTAAATTTCTTAGAAAAATTTGACGGATCTCGCGAATTGTGTCAGGCACCGGAGTTCCTGCGGTTTGAAAACTTTTAAAATCTTTTTTACCCTTTAATACATCAAGGTAAGAATTAAAAAGCTTAAAATCAATTTTTTGGTGCACTTGATGGAAGTAACGTTCTCGCAATGCTTTTGGATATTTGCTTAAATACATCTGGTAGATGTAGTATTTTTCTTCAGCGCTAGATAAAGCATGAAAGTCTTTTTTTACATGATAAACCTGATCAGCAGAAATGTCAGAGGGAAGCATACTGTTTAAGGCTGATAATATTTTGTACTTTTCGAGTTGGATACTGTCGTCTAGATCAAAATGAACACTTTGCTGCCTAGCATGCACTCCAGAGTCTGTTCTACCAGAACCAATGCATTGAATGTCGGCTGCAAAAAGCTTTTTTAAACAAGACTCTAACTTGGTTTGAATGGTCTCATCGGTGTGTTTTTGCTTTTGCCAGCCCTGGTAGTTGGTTCCATCGTAGGAGATATCTAAACGAATTCGCATTTAACTTATTTATCTCAGATATTCAGCTGTTACAAGGAGAAAGGCTTTGTGCGAAGCTTTCTTCGCTAAAAATTGTAAAAAGACTTTGGCAGCTAAAAAAGAAGCCGGTTTATTATTGTTTAGTTTTGTACACATCTAGCTGGCCTCCTTGAAGTGGAGCAATGAGCTTGTAAAATAGAGCCTTTAACCCCTTGAAAGGAGACAGTATGAAAACTACAAAAATGAAAGCCGGGATTCAGTTTCCATTAGTTAAAACCATGTTATTGACCGATCAAGCAATTGATCCTTCAAAAACGAAGAACGATCATTGGCGAATGTTTGTCGTTTATCGAGGAGCCCACTGCCCAATGTGTACGAAAATGTTGAAAGAGCTAAAGGAAATGCATTCCGATTTTGAAAAAGCGGGAGTAGAGATTTTAGCCGTTTCAGCGGATAGCAAAGAAAAAGCGAAAAGACATGCTGTAGAGGAGTGTGGAGTGGAATTTGATGTAGCCTATGATCTTAGTGTAGAAGATATGAAAACTCTAGGAACCTATATTTCTGACCCAATGGATGCTACAGAAACGGATCGTGTTTTCTCTGAGCCAGCAGTCTTTTTAATTAATGAATCTGGTAAAATGCAAATCGTCGATATTTCGAATAATCCTTTTTCTCGCCCTGACTTTAAGACATTACTAAAAGGCATTAACTATATTCGAGAAAATAATTATCCAATTCGTGGTCGTCACGAATACTAGGAGGGCATTGTGAAAGTATTAGTAATTGGTGCCAACGGAAAAGTGGGGCGTTTGGCAGTTGAAAAAATAAAAAGTGAAAAAGGCATGGAGCCGACAGCGATGATTCGGAAAAAAAGCCAAGCAGATTTTTTTAAAGGAATGGAGGTGGATTTTATTGAAAAAGACTTATCTGCCTCGAAGGAGATTTTACAAGATATTATAAGGAACTTTGATGCAGTGGTTTTTACGGCTGGTTCAGGAGGCAATACTGGCGCAGAAAAAACCTTAGAGATAGATTTAGATGCGGCAGTAAAGTGTATGGAAGCCGCGGAAGAATCCGATGTTAAAAAGTTTGTGTTGGTTAGTGCTGCTTATGCTGATGAAAGAGAGTTTTGGGACCGTACAGCCTTAAAACCTTATTACATTGCTAAGCACTATGCCGACCTTGCGTTAAAAAATAGTTCATTAAACTATAGTATTCTAAGACCGGTCTCGTTGACAGACGAGGACGCTAAAGGACAATATCACTTCAAGAGCGAGACCGATGATTCATTAGGAGATTCCGTGAGTCGTGAGGATGTGGCTAATTTGATAACCGATTGCCTAACAAAGCCTGAGTTTAACCGTAGAGTGATTGAATTTAGTAACTAAATCGCTTCATGCAATAAAAAGCTTGGACTCTTTTGAAGACCAAGCTTTTTCTATCGATTAAATTTTGAAGAGGCGATTTTTTTAAATAGACTTGGTATAAGGCGATTAATTTGTAGACCCCACCAGGCTTCATCATTAATATTTGGCGTGAGAACACTCTGGTCATGTTCGATTGCATCCAAAATTAGCTTGGCCCATTTTTCTGGGGCCATTCCGTTCTTTGCTTCGTAATCAACATTCTTATAGACTTGATTGATTTCTTCAAACATATCCGTTTGTACGCCTGGTGTGATTAAAAGTAAGCTTTTTACACCAGAGTTTTTCAATTCTAGTTCTAGACTCTCAGTAAAGCCAACAATTGCTGCTTTTGAGGCGGCGTATGTGTTTGTCGTTGGTAAAAACATTTTTCCAGAAACGCTTGCGTTGTTAACTATGTATCCAGATTTTTGTTTTAACATCTTGGGTAAAAAGAAATTGGTTAAGAGTAAGCTTGCTTCTGTGTTTACTCGCAAAACTTTGCGGATGTGTTCTGGTTTTTGCTCTTCAAACAATCCACCGCTTAACAGGCCTGCATTGTTAATTAAGATGTCGACTTCGATTTTCTCCGAGTCAAGAAACTCCAAGAACTGATCAAAGCTCTTTTCATCAGATAGGTCGTAATTCAAAGAAGTTACTTTTTCGGCTCCAGCCTCCATTAATATCTCTAGTTTATCAGGGCTGAGACCGCTTCTTGAAACAATAACCAAGCTACAATTTTTTTGGGCAAACTCTTTGGCTAGGGCAAAACCAATACCGCGGTTTCCACCAGTGATTAAAAGCTTTTTATTAGAAGTTTTCATGAAGCTGATTTTACATTAAAAATAGAGAATGCTAAGAAATAAATGATTAATTTTGTTTTAAAGAGGCTTTCTGTTTTTTTTAAATGACTGCTCTTGGGTTTGTTCGTTTTGTATATAATCTTGTTTTCGTTTATTAATGAAAATTAAAATAATTTTAAGGTTTTAGTGTCGATTAATTATTTACTGTAGGGATTCGTATTTATAGAAGCTAGAATATCTTTTTGTTTAGCGCTAGCCAAAAGCTAATTGCTTAGCCTATAATGAACTGCTCAAAACAAAAGGAGTTTTTATGGCTGAGTATCCTTCTAAAAATTTTATCGCAGGTCAATGGCGAGAGGGTGGAAGCGAAGATTTCGCTGAGATAATTAATCCCGCTAATAAAGAAGTCTTAGTTAAGATAAAAAAGGTGTCTCAGCAAGATGTCAAAAACTCTATCTCAGCGGCTGAAGAGTGCTTTCAGTCTTGGAAGAAGGTCTCCAATTCAGAAAGGGCAGAGATTCTGAATAAAATTTCGGAGCTAATTAAAGAAAGGGCCGATGACTACGCAGAAGTTCTGTCTCTAGAAAATGGAAAAAGCTTAGCGGAAGCTAAAGCAGAGCTTTTGTATGGGGCTGGTTATTTCGACTTTTACGCCGGCCAAGCCAAGCAAATTTCTGGCCGAGTCATCGAAGAAAGCACCGAAAAAAAACTGCAAGTGCTTAAAGAGCCGGTCGGAGTGGTTGGTATGATTACTCCTTGGAATTTCCCTCAGGCTATGCTTGCAAGGAAACTAGCCGCTGCTTTTGCTGCTGGTTGTGTTTGTGTAGCAAAGCCTGATCACCAAACCCCACTAAGCGCTTTGCTCTTGGCAAAAATTTGTGAAGATGCGGGAGTCCCCAAAGCGGCCCTCAGTGTTCTTGTGGGTGATTCGGAGATGATTGGAAAAGAGTTGATGGAATCATCCGTTGTGAAGAAAATTAGTTTTACAGGAAGCACTCGAGTTGGAAAACTTTTGATAGAACAAAGTGCTAAAACGGTAAAAAGATTGTCTTTAGAACTAGGTGGAAATGCACCTTTTATCATTTTTGAATCTGCAGACATTGATAAAGCTGTAGAAGGAGCTTTGGCTAGTAAATATAGAAACTCAGGGCAAACCTGTGTGTGTAGTAACCGCTTTTTTGTACACGAAAAAATCTTGGGTCAGTTCAAAGAGAAGTTTTCGCAGGCGATTAGTGAGTTAAAAGTCGGTTCGGGTTTAGAAAGCTCGGTGAAAATTGGTCCTCTTATTAATCAAGCGGCGGTCGATAAAAATAATAAATTATTAGAAGATGCCAAGAAAAAAGGGGCAGAAGTTATCCAATCGCATGAGCTTTCTCAAAAAGAAGGTTTCTTTTTTCCACCGACTCTTTTGGTTTCCAATGATTTAGAAATTGATGCTTTTCAAGAAGAAATTTTTGGACCGATCTCAATCATTTATCCCTTTCAATCAGAAGAGGAAGTTTTAAAACTCGCCAATAGTACTCCTTACGGTTTGGCTTCTTATTTTTATTCCCAAGATCGTGCCCAGATTCAGCGTGTTCATGATGCTTTGGAGTTTGGGATGGTGGGGATAAACTCGGGAAGAATCAGTTCACCTTTAGCTCCATTTGGAGGTATAAAAGAAAGTGGATATGGGCGAGAAGGCGGAGAAGAAGGAATCAAAGAATACCAAAACTTAAAAATGTCTTTGGAGCTACTTTAAAGTAGTTCTGATGCATTGATTGTGTTTAGCGAATTAGACAGTTAGCTTATATTTTAAAAAGATCAATATTCAAAACGCAAAGTTCTTCATTGTTACAGTCTTTTAATTCCTTGGATAACTCTTCAATCCAATCTAGAATCCTCGTTTTTAGTCGATCTTTTAACTCTCTGGATAGGACCATTGGTGCTGTGAAAAATAAATCTTCTTCCTTGTCTTTCTCACACTCTTCACAGGCTTTCATTCGCCAGTTTTTATGATGTCTAGGGATAAGAGGGGAGCCTTTGGCGATATAGGTGGATTGAGCTTTCCAGTGGTATCGGTTATCCTGGCTTTTGAGTAGGTCGTATTCCATTAAAAATTGTACGGCTAGTTTTACTTGTCGATGGGGGAGCTTCAAAAAGTCTGAAATCTCTGCCAAAGACTTTCCTTCATCTAGGGCACAGAACAAACGAATGCCACCATAATACCATTCGGAATAGTAGTGAGCTTTTGCTTCTTCAGAAAACTCTTTGGTGTTTTTGATCCTATTTTTAACTTTGTTAGCTCGAACTCTAATTTCATCGAGTTTTTTTTGATAATGTTTTTTTAATTTTACAGAACCAGCTCTAGCGATTTCAACCAAGTTTAAAAAGTACTCGGCCTCTAAATCGGTGAGGGCAAAAAACTGACAAAGCTCTAAAACTTGCTCGAGGGTAAAGTCTTTATCCTCATTCATTACCTGACTAACAAATACCGGCGTAGTGCCTAGAAATTCTGCGATTTTACGGCCGCTACCATGGCTTTTGGTAAACTTTTTTTCACTCTCAGAGCGAATAATATCGCGATAATTGCTAATTCTGTAGAAATCCATAGTTTCTTTTCGATAATAAAATTAGTCCTGAAGAAGGGATTAACATCATCCACAAAGCACATGAAAGATTACCCGGCTATTTAAATGGGTAGCTTGCATATTATTTATCGGTGGATCACCAAAATAGTATTTGGGATAAAGGACCTTCGAAACTTACAGTGTCTGAGCTAGAAATACTTCAGTCTTTAGAAAGTTTTGATTACGGAAAAGAAGCTTACAAAAGACTTACTTCTAAGGTGATTCCGGTTCTTTTTCGTGACAACCAAGCGCTAAAGGATTTTAAGAAGCTTGAGCTTAAAATCTTAAGGGATGAAAAATGCGAGGGGCCACATGGTAAAAAAAAAGTCAGGCTCTTCCTTGGAAGAAGGTGTGATATGCATCAGTGCTCTTGACTTAAAAGATAAATTTGACCGCTGGACGGCATTTCCCGCAGCCCTGGGCTTAATCGCCCATGAGCTTTATGAAAAAATCGATAAAGATCCTAATACGTGTCTTTAGCGTATTTCTCAAAACTTGGTTTTGGCATAGAGGAATATCAAGTATTGATGAACGAAATTGCCCCAATGATATTTTTTGAAAATGAAATTTACAAACGATTGGATACAGAAGTTTTACGAATTGTTTCAGATGACTCGTGTTATTCACATAATGGAAAGAAGAAATCTGGTAGCTCACGTGTTGAAGGGGAAATTTGTATAAGTGCTAAAGAACTCATCGAACAGTTTGATCGTTGGACAGCATTTCCTGCAGCCCTGGGTTTGATCGCACATGAGCTTCTAGAAAAATTTGACCCAGAACATCAAACGGAAGAGACCAAAGCAGAAATCTTACAAAAATCATTTCAGCTTTTTGTTCCCGCTTCGGATATCGGAAGGGCTGTCGACGGCTATTCTAGTAAGTATTTTTCTGAAAACCTACATTGGACAGTGTTCTATCAGCCATCTGAATATGGTGACTATAGATCATTGTTAAGCTGTGACAGTCGCCCCCAAAACTTTTATGACTCTTGTCAGGCCTTTGAAGATCAATATCCTAACCGTTGTAAGACGAGGAGGTTTAAAATTAATCCAGGGAATAATTTCAGAAACTCGGAAACTGGTTTGGGGGTTGATTATGCCGTTTTAAGTTTAAGCAATAGATTTGCAAACTTGAATTTGAGGCTATTGCAAGAAACCCAGGAGAGTCAATTAGGGGAGTATAGTCCTCTCACGCCAAAAGACTACGAAAGAGCTATTCAAACTTATGAAGAAATGCGATTCATAATTGCCGCAGTGGAATCTCCACTGAAAAAAGGTGTAAAGCTTGCTGATGAATATTACCCAGCAGGGTCCAGTCAATATTTATACTTCAAGGCTTGGTCAAATAAATATTATGACCCAGTAATAAACTGTGAAAGAATTAATGAGTTTGAAAAAGTTAAACAGGCGGGCATAGAGCCTGATTCCAGGCAGATTCAACTTTGTAGAGTGTTTCCAGACTTTAAGTTAAATAAAGGCTTATATCTTTATTCTCTTGTTGAAGACTCTGTAGACAGAATAAATGTTGCATTAAAAGAATCAATAAGAATGGATAATTTTTTACCACGAGCTAAATTTCGTGAAAAGTTGAGAACGGATTTGGTTCCTAGCTGTAGAAACTAAAAAACGAAAGTTGAATAGGCGGCAATCCTGTCGCCTTGCACAAACTTAGTTTGTTATGATAAATCATAAGCAAATCTCGTAGAAGAGTTAAATTTTTACCTAGTAATGGAAATAAACTCACAGCATTGATTCTTCGGAATTAATACTTCTATTCAAATCGATAGGTTTTATTATTTAGAATTTTCTGAGAGTTTATTAGCCTACCCCCCAGCGCCAGCAAATATAAAAAAGACGACGAGATTTAGAACTAAAGAAGTGAGAAAGAGGCCGTATGAAACAAAAGTGTTCGGTATACACCCAGGAAGATCCAAAACGAGTAACATGGATGTGAGGGAAGAAGCCGCAGGCGAATGACCGGAAACGTGTCAGAGGATAATACTTTTGTTTCAGAAGGCCGGCTCATTCGGAGAATAAACCGAGGAGTTAAAACAAACTTGGCCCTAGAGAAAAATAAAGAACCCGTGATACAACATCTAGAGTAAAATAGATCAATTGGCAGTTGATCCTTCCTTATTAATTATCACGTTGAACAAAATAGAGAATGGGATCAGAAGGCAACAAAGAAGGCCTGACCTACCTGTAAACCTTACACTGTTACGAAGCTTTTTGTCTTCTCTTGAGTCCTTAGGCTATTAGGTTTTTCTTTGTAATCTTTTTTATAGGTAAATCCTACGCGAACAGCTATAAAACTATGCTTTAACCGTAAAATTTTGACCAGGAAATTCAAATGATCCAAATCCTTCGTTTTTTCATTTCTAGTGTGCTTTTATTGTCTCCATTATTTGTGATTGCTAGTGAGAAATTTACCTACCGTGATGTTATTGAAAAGCGATTCGGTGATCAAGAACTGCAAAAGCTTCTGGAAAAGATCTCTGAATATGAACCAAAAGTGAAACAACAATTGATTGGCCAAGATGAGGCTGTAGAACTGTTATTTTCTAAAACCAATCAATACTTATCAGGCTTCCCAACAGGTCATAGAGGCGCACCTACAGCGCTACATTATATAGGCGTGCCTGGGGTTGGTAAGTCAGCTCTTTTTCAAGCAATCGAAGAGTTTATACCAGTGGTACGTTTAGATGCCCAAGCATTTTCTGATCCGAAGGAGTGGGACCGGATTTACTACTTACTTGCAAATAACCCTAAGATAAGCAGTAAAAGGCCTGTTATTCTACTTTTTGAAGAGATCGATAAAGTTCGCGAGCTAGATTTTGCAAAAGAGGAGACGACCAAGGGCTTTATAGGATTTTTAAACGAAGTACTCTCTTCTGGAAAGTCAGAGCTTTATAGAGCCTTAGATCTTTCCCATGTGATGTTAGTAAGTACTATGAATTATCCAACAGAAGTACTTGAGAAGTTTGCCCAAGAAGTATTGCGGGAAAAAAAGGTATATTATGATTTTAGCCTTAAAGATTTAGAGCGTTTTTCTTCATGGATTCGTAAAGATAAAAAAAATAAGTATCGGATACTAGCAGAGATGTTTCGTACAAATACAGTGAATCGATTGGCTCCTAACTTGTACGCTATGCCTTCTTATAGCGAAGAAACTTATTTAAATATTATTGATGAAAAATTAAAGCAACGTATTATTGAAGTCACATCCAATTCATCAAATTATTTGAAAATTACTTATTCAAAAAAACTTAACGAATTTTTATTTCAGCAATATTTTATTCCTGCTGCTGGACCGAGGGGACTAATCATGGGTATTACAGATTTTATCGATCAAGTACAGTCCATTGCCTCGCGCCTTGTTTTTCAAAATAGGAAGGAGTTGGTTCGTCCAAGAAATGTTGAAATCAAACTAGATAAAAAGGGAAGGTTAAAATTAAAGATTGAAAATTTAAAGTTAATCAACGGTAAAAGGATTGTGGCTGACACTCACAGTATTGCTTTAGATTTTAATGAAGTAAGCGGTGTGATCAAAAAACCTAAGCAACTTACTGAGCTCTCTCAAGACGAAGCAAAAAGATGGACTTCCAAAGAGCTTTCGGCTACTGAGATTCGGAATAATCGTTTTCCAAATACCAAAATCGATCCCAAGTTCTTGGAGAATGAAATTTTAAAAGTCAATCGAGGACAAGAACAGTTTGCAAAACACATCTCAGGTGAAATGGCTTCTTATATGTCTGCTTCAATTAATAGTCTACGAGAGCCTAAGGCTAGTATCTATTCGGGTTTCCCAGGGATTGGTAAAACTAGTGGCGTTGAGATTGTTGCCAAAACATTGGGGATTCCCATCGCAAGAGTAAATCTCCGTGCATTTTCCTCGAGTTCGGAAGAGGCTTCAGTCTTATTTTTGGATAGTTTAGTCGAAGCCGTTGAACAGGCAAAAGCAGAGGCTGGTCCCAGCGGAAAATATATTTTGCTTTTAGAAGAAGTGGACAAACTCTTCGAGATTGATTTTCATGGAAATCCAATTGACAGACCCGTCTTAACCATTTTCAATGACCTTTTAGATACAGGAAGGTCTGAGATAACGAAAAAGGCTCAATGGAGCACTGAGAAGAGGGGAGTCGACGTAAGGGGAGCTTACCTAATTGGTACCATGAACTTCAATTCTAATTTATTTGATTTTCAGGCTGACCCTAGATTAACTAGCGTACAAGAAATGATTAATAGCTGGCGTGAAATCTCTTCTTCAAAAGCAACACTGAGAGAAATTCTCAGTAAAATATTTCGCGCCGAAACCATCAGTAGAATTCTATCCAAAATTATAGTGGTGAAACCTCCAGAAGAAAAAGATTACTATCAAATTATAAGAGACCAGGTGGAGATTTATACACAAGAACGCTTCAAGGGTGTGGATGGTGAAGAAATAGGAAAGGTCAAGCTTATTTTGACGGAGTCTTACGTTGATTTTCTTTATCGAGAAAATGTCATTCCCTCAGAAGGTCCACGCTATACGGTGGACAGTGTTAAAAAGACTTTAGGACTTGACGTAGAATATGCTTTACGAGAATTGAAAGGCAGTTTAAGAAGCGAGCCAATTGGTTTAACTTTAGAGTATTCTCTGGAGGATTCCATAGTTGTATCGAAAATAGAGTCATTGGGAGATAGGCAGGGACTTAAGCAGGTAGAATATAAAAGGCAAGCGGAACTAAGTTTCCCACCTGTAAAAGCCTATGGTAATATTTCTCGCGAAAGATTTGAAACCACCGTGCACGAGTTTGGACATGCTTATGCCGCCACTTTTCTTGGCCTAAGAATTGAAAGAGTTGTAGTTGTATCCCCTATGAGTGGTGTTGGTGGCTTTGTAAGCTTGAAAGACTTTGAAAAGTCAACGAATGTAAATGAAGTAATTGCTAAGATTTATTTTGGCCTTGGATCTCGCGCGATGGAGAGGGTTATTTTCGGTGTGAATGCCCAATCACCGACATCTCTTTTTGGAATTGGTCTAGGTTCAGGGCAAGATCTTTTATCTGCAACAGAAGAGATCGTTGGACTTTTTCATTCTCTAGGTCTCAATCCCTATGGACCAGCTATAAGCAGACAAGGTGGAGCTGTTAATCGATCAGATAAGAAGGTAGATTTCGAAGAAATTTCAGAAAAAGAAACCGAGCGGCTAGGAAGAGTTTTACAGGAAGTCGAAGATTTCATGGTGAGAGATTTGTTGGCTTCACATTCTAAAGAATGGTATCTAGAAAAGATTGAGATTCTCGCCGAGCAGGGTGAGATGGAGGAAAGGGAGTTTTATGAACTTTTAGACTTGAAGGCACCTCTGCATGATTTTAAATTAGTAGATCCCACACCAAGGCTTAGCAAGGCTCTCGCTGATCGACTTCCACTTTATGAGTTAAGTGCCTTTAGTGAAGCGGAAGAGAACAAATTTGGTAAGGATAGATTGTCGGCCAAGGAAAAACGAGAGCTTTATGTTGAGCAATTTAGGCAGGCCACAGAAAAAGTTTATTCTGGTAAGAAAATGTGTTCCAAATCTGCAAGTCCAAAGAAGTAATTGGAAATCGGCTTTTGCATTAGAAGGCCGATTCTTCAAGTGAAATAAACGAGTAGTGAGAGCAATATTTAATAAAAAAATGAATATACAAAATGAAGGCGAGTATCGAGTAATAGCTCCACCTAAAAGCTGAAAGCAAAGAATCCACCTACACTAAAGCCTCGAAAGAATTATTCCACTACACCCAAATAAAAAACCCAGATGCAAAAACGCCTGGGTCCCTAAAATCAAAATTTAAAAAAATTATTGTGGATTCGCCAACTCAGCAATAAATGCTGTTCCAAGCTGAACAAAGCGAAATGCATGATCTATATCAGCTAAAGCCATTGTGTCACGTGAGGTATGAAGGTCATCGTTCATTCCATCAAAGTGAGCCTCAAACGGAGTCACAGCACGGTAGCCGTTTCTGTGCCAAGAAGCATGATCAGAGCAACCGTAGCCACAAACGGTATCACCAATTTTATCTTCAGGAGTATTTAAGTATTCCATCGCTAGAGTTTTTGTGAAGTTCGTAAGACCATCATTTGTAAAGTCTCTTACAAATGTAAAGTGCTTATTGGTTTTTTGGCTATAAGCAATCATGTCTAGTTGCATGATTCCTTCTAGTTGAATGTTTTGTCTTTTAAATTCATTAGCCATTACCTTTGAACCATGTAGACCCCATTCCTCAGCAGCATAGAAAGCTATAAAAATGTTTCTCTCAAAACGTTTTCCAGAAGCTAAAACAGCGCGAAGAGTTTCCATTGCGGCTATAGTTCCAGAAGCATCATCGTCAACGGCTGGTTTGTTACCAGAGTAACTATCCATATGTCCACCGATCAATACACCAGGAAGGCTTGGCTTCGTACCTGGAACCGTAATCAAAATGGATGGCTGTTGGTATCTTGGTGTTTGGAAAGCGGTGGCTTTAACATCTTTTCTTCCAAGATCGTTGGCGTATTTTAAAGCTGTGTCTCTCAACCAGTAGGCAGCCTCATAGCCATGAGCTCCATTGGCATAGCGATTTGGAAAACTAGTAAAGGCGCGTAATGTTTTTTCATACTCAGTTTTACTTAAGTGATTAACCACTTCTAGAACCTTTGCTTTATCGTCTAATGTAAAAGCTTTTTCCGGTATAGCTGGCACATCCATAAAGCTATCAAAGACTGAAAAGATAGATAAGCGTTTCGCCTTTACATCAACGCTTAAATCAATCAAACCACCACAGTTGTGCTCAAGCTGGTGGATATGAGTTGTAATTTGCATGATTTGTTGGTTATTAAGACGAACTAAGCTGTAACCACCATCTCTTTTTAATTCTTTAACACTTACACTTTGGTAGGTAGCTCTAAAGTTATCTAAGTGTTTAGTTTTCACAGCAAAGTAACCATCTTCTACTTTTGCTTTCGCCACTGATAATATTGGAAACAACAATATCAATAAGCCCCATTTCATTAAATTCATTTTCCCCCCTTTGGTATAGTGAAATTATAGAGATTCGTTAGGAAAGGAAGTACATATGTTGCATCTAGCCCAGACCAAGGCCTAGTGCAATTGACCCAGAATTGGTAAAAACAGGTGTTTTCTTTGAGATTCTTGGCATCGGCCGGACTGTAAAGAGGCTCAGGTGCCATTTTTTGCCAAGTATATTGGTATAGTTTCAAAGCAGCAGCTCATTAACAGGCATTTCTTTTAGAAATTATCGATTGTGTTAAAATACTGGAAAAGAGTAGTGATTCTTAGTAGATAAGGCTGAAACACTTTTTTGAAAGAGGATATTTCAAAGTGATGATAAAAGTCCTTCCATTCATTTTATTTTTTTGTGTTGGCTTCGCCAATTCGATCACTTTTGCTGCAAGTCTATCTTGTAAGGCTTCAGCTACTCAGCACATTTTAAAAAACGAAAAAGGTCCATTCGAAAATCATTCTTTTAAAAACATTCAGTTTACATATTTGCGGTTTTTACAAAATACTTTGCGAAACGAGCAAACCTACAGACTCTTTGGCGCTAGTCAAAAGGAAGCTCTTGGAAAAGGGGATTTAGCTTTAATTCAAGATGCACTTTTTCAAGAAACAGGAAGTCCTTATACTTTGAGAGTCTTAAATGGCCAAGGTCGATCAAAAATCATTGAAGTTAAAGATATAGTTCTAATCAGAGACGTGATTGAGTTACTACAAGCAGCGACAAAGGATAGCCCAAAGCCACACGAAAATTTTGAACTTGTTGCCTATGCAACGAACCAAGCAAAAGTTCGTTATTTTATTCGTCTGTCATCATTTCGGTATATAGACGATTTTGGTTTTCCACAAACCCAAGAAATTGCTCCCGTGTTGAAGATGGAAACTCGTGAATCTGAGACTTTGTATTATATGGGAACCTTAGGGAGAACCCATGGGCAGGGGCATGCTTTTCCATCGCAATCAGAGATCAAGAACCAACGAGACAATTACCGCGTAAAACAAAGATTTAGTATGATCATTTCTCCTGGCAAGGAGCGCTACAATTTATTCGATGCCAACACCCAACGATTGATCAATGACGAAATAATGGATCAAGGGATTGGTAGTCTGTGGGACCGAGCTGTTACGTATAGAATTCAGTTTTAAATAATCTTATTCGAAAATAAAACTAAGATTAAAAATTAGATTTTCGAACGAATCTCGTAGCATGCTGAGCGAATAATTCACCTTTTAATTTATAAAAATGATTCCCTGAAATTAAATTTTAAAACGAAGGTTGTAAAAAAGCGCCACCCCAAATGGGGAAAGAATATTGGCGCTTCTAAGGACTAAATGTTTACTAATGTTTTTTTATGGGTTTGCCAAACTTTTCGAAAACGATCTCAATTGGAACTTGCTTGTGTAGTTTACAGAAATTTGTTTCTGTTGAAGCAAAACTACCATTTTCGTGAATTTTATTCGAAGGAGCTCCTCCTCCGCAAAGGTCGAAATATTGGCAATTTTTCTTACAGAGTTTGACACCTTTTCTAATGTCAGAAGTCATTCTTCTATAAACATCTGTTTTTGTGCAATCTTCGAAGTTATCGTATAGAACATTTCCTAAAATATAATCATTAAACTCAGCATTTTTCTGTCCTAAAAGCTCAGGAGAGAAAGTTGAAAAGGAACCATTGTAGGCAACATTCAATATTTTAAAAGGCCAATTCTCTTGATTGTATGGGATAAACTTTGCTGCTCCAGGCTTCCAATGAACTAGAGCTTTCTTAACAGAATCTATCTCACGGCAATTTTTTTTATCTTTTTGAGATAGGTCGTAATAGGTAGAGAAAAAATCTTTTACTTGTTTAAAAGAAGACTCTGAGTTTAAAGAAGAGACTTGATTAACTCCTTCTGACTCCTCAACATTAAAACAGGCTTGTTTCACATTTTTTGATTTCATGAAATCGTATAATAAGTTTGCTTTATCAATTGATTTGCTGGTTAAAACACTAATGATATGAAATTCTATTCCATTTTCCTCTAGTAACTTCATGCCTTTTTCGGCCTTTGCAAAAGTACCTTTACCAGTCCGAGTTTTCCTGTTTATATCATTTAACTCTTCAGGGCCATCCACGCTAACGCCAACAGCAATGTTTTCTTTTTTTATAAAGTCACACCAATCTTGATTGATTAAGGTTCCATTAGTTTGGAATGAAGTATTTATGCTGCCCTCAAAGACTTCATCCAATTCTTCGTGAATAATTTCGTAGGCTTTTTTGTACCAACTTAAACCGGCAACCATTGGTTCACCAGCATGCCAAACAATTGTTAGTGGAGTTTTTGCATTGAGGAGTTTACTTTGCTTAACTTTACGTAAAGTGGTCCTTAAAATTTCGTGAGGCATTTTAGATGTATTGGCTTTTGCTTCCTCAGTTAGATAGCAATAGTCGCACGCGAGATTACAGAATGGAGTAGGTTGCAATACCAAAAGGTCCAAAGGCCCAAGATGATTGTAGTTAAAAGGATCTAAACCTTTGAAAAGATGAAAAAAACGAGAAAATGCACCTTGGTCTCTTAACATTTTAATTGCTCCGCGTTAAATAAAGAGTGAAAAAAAAGGCCCTTAGGGCCTTTGGTAATAATAAGGAGAATAGACTTAGTAGTTACCCCACTGATTTCCCCATTGGTTTGCCCAATGATTTCCCCAGTCGCTCCAATCATTCCAGTCGTTCCAGTCGTTCCAATCATTCCAGTCAGCCCAGTTCGCCCAATCGGCCCATCTGTTAGCCCAGTTTACCCATTGTGCGATTTCTGAAGGTTTGCCAGAAAGATTTGCTTGCAACATATCAAAATCTTGCTGGTCTTCCATGGTGTTCTGCAAGTCTTTGATTTCAGTAGAAATCGAAGCAGTAGCAGAATTTGATGAAAGGATTAATAAAAGACCAGCGATCGCTGAAAAAAGTTTACCTAAAAACTTCATAGTAGTGCTCCTTATATTTTTTGATTCCGGTAGATCTTTACCAACTTTTTAAGTTTAGGATAAACTCTTTTTAGTTAAGTGAAGTTTTTATATTTAACCTTGGAATTAATATATTCAAAAAGCTGCGACATATTTTTTGGGTTTGTTTTAAGTTAGTTTCAATCCAATGAAAAAAGTCATCATAATGTTAGCGGTACTATCAACAGCACTCTATTTAGCTTGGGAAAATCCTGAATCTCAAGTGAGTGTGGTGGATAAAACTAAGAGCAAAGCCATAGAGAATGATTTGCATTCAAAGAGAATGGTTAAGCCACAAGCAATAGACTTGAATTTAAATGAGCTAAAACCAAAAAAAAAATCAGATTCAGTTTCTTCCCTAGATAAAAACACAGATTTGCAAGAGAGCTCCGATGCAAGGCTGTCTAATCTAGAAAGTTTTGAAGAAGAATCTGCAACTATGCAGAATTCTGTAGGTTTATCAGAAAGAGGTGTTACTTTGGGAAGTGAGAAATATGATGGTTTAAGAGATTTTTTTCAAAATACGACAAGACTACTACAAAATAGTCGTAATGTTTCTTTTCTGGAAATCCCATCCTCGTTCAAAATCTTTGGAAAATATGAAGGAGAATGGGTATCTCCAGGAAAAACTGATCCTATAAAAATAAGTTTAATTATAGCCCCCTCGGAATCGAAAGATGAGAACGTTATAGATTACTACATTGAAGGTTCGAATGATGATGGGGATCTATTGTTCAAGTCCAGAAACTCTAGCCTCAACAAAGTATTTGTTAACGAACGCGATAAAAAAATAGACTATATTTTCCATTTCAGTAAAAAACTTTATTTTCATACCCAAAAAATTACTGAAATTGGTATATCGGGCACGGTATATGACGCGGAGAATTTTGTTGGCTTCTTTCATGTGGATAAAAAGAAATAGTTGGAGAGCAGGGATATCTCTCTTCGTAAGCTAAGGCTTAGTTGACCAGGTTTTGTGTGTAAGCTCCTGTTTTAATTAGATATCCTAGTTCCTATTTCTCATGTGGCGCAAAGCGTTAGGCGTAAGTGGTAATACTTTCTTTTTTCTAAACTTTGATTAGAGCATAAAGATCGACAGCAAATCATAAAAATGTTAAACCATTCCAATCATATAGGCGGATTTTTTAAGCTGAAAAAAACATTGCTGTGAAGCTGAGTTTTTGTTTTTTAAATTGGTAAATGTAATTGCCAAGAGATTCGTCCTGAATTTTTGAAGTTACTAAAAACAGAGTTGAGAAATATGGCAAGTGAACCAATTACACCGAGCAAGAATTATCCAAACCCACCAATGGTTGATGGCGAGTTTGTTGAGAAAAAACCCAATTGGCTAAAAATGAAACTGCCCAGTGGGGAAAGAGTTACGAATCTTCGTTCGATGATGAAAGAGCTAAATCTTGCGACGGTTTGCCAAGAGGCCAAATGTCCTAATCTAGGAGAGTGTTGGTCCGGTGGAACAGCAACGGTTATGATCATGGGTGACACTTGCACTCGAGGCTGTCGTTTTTGTAACGTAAAGACAGCCAATCCTAGAAACCAACTTCCACTAGATAAAGACGAACCTTACAAAGTTGGATTTGCAACAGCGCAAATGGATATTGATTATGTCGTAGTGACTTCTGTGGATCGTGATGACCTTGAAGATTACGGTGCTAGTCATTTTGCGAAAACCGTTCGAGTGATGAAAGAAAATAACCCTAAACTTTTGGTAGAAGTTTTGACTCCTGATTTTAACGGAGACGAAACTCACATTCGCACCATGGTAGAAGGTGGCCCAGATGTATTTGCGCAAAACGTGGAGACGGTAGAACGACTAACTAGATATGTTCGTGATCCTCGTGCTGGATACTGGAAAACTTTAAACGTACTTAAAAAAGTAAAAGAAATTAATCCCAATATGTATACCAAAACTTCTCTAATGCTTGGTCTTGGGGAAACAGACGAAGAAGTACTTGCTTGTATGCAAGACCTTCGCAGCGTTGCTTGTGATGTTATTACTTTTGGTCAATACCTACAGCCAACGCAAAAGCATTTAAAAGTGGTAGAATATGTGCGCCCAGAAAAATTTGATTACTGGCGCGACAAAGCTCTAGAGATGGGCTTTTTATATTGTGCAAGCGGTCCCATGGTAAGAAGCTCTTACCGTGCCGGTGAATTTTTTATGACAGGAATGATTGAACGACAAAGAAGAGGCGAAGGCGATGGTCCAAGTCCTCTTCCTGCGAACGTATAAGGAGAAAACAACATGGCAGATGTGGAAATTAAACTTCCAGAATTAGGTGAAGGTGTTACAGAAGGGGAACTTGTTTCCTGGCTAGTAAGCGTTGGTGACAAAGTAGAGGTAGACCAACCCCTTGCTGAAATGATGACAGACAAAGCGACTGTGGAAGTTCCTAGTTCGAAAGCTGGTGTAGTTAAAGAATTAAAAGCAGAAGAAGGGGACGTTGTTCCTGTGGAGCAAGTTCTTTTGGTTTTAGAAGAGTCTGCTGGTAGCAGTGCTCCGAAAAAAGAAGAGCCAAAAGCGGAAGCTAAGCAAGAGGCTCCAAAGGCAGCAGCACAAGCGGCTCCGGCACAAGTTTCTGCAAGTGCAGAGGTAAATCCTCCAGTAGCAGAAAGCCATGTTTTGGCAACTCCATCTACTCGTAGATTGGCTCGTGAAATGAATGTAGACATTAACCAAGTAAACGGTTCTGGTCTTGCCGGTCGTGTTACTCGTGACGATGTAATGGGGCAAGGTGGTGGAGCACAAGCTACACCTAGTAAGATTGAGGCAGTGGCTCCAAAAGCGAATATTCCTAAACCTGCTTTTAAGAGTCAGCAAGGGGAGCTTGAGAATCGCGTAGCTCTTCGTGGTATTCGTCGTAAGATTGCTGAAAACATGCAGCTATACAAACAGATCATCCCACACTTTAGCTTGATGGATGAGGTGAATATCACTCGTCTTTACAAAATGCGTGGTGACTTAAAAGCGGAGGCTGAAAAACGTGGCGTAAAAATCACCTACCTTCCTTTCGTAATGAAATCGATCATTGCTACTTGTCGTGATGGTTTTGAAATGATGAACGCTAGCATTGATGATGCTGCTGGTGAAATCGTTTACAAAAACTATTTCAATATTGGTTTTGCCGCGGATACTCCTAACGGTTTAGTGGTTCCAGTAATTAAAAATGCAGACCAAAAATCCATTTGGGAAATCAGTGCTGAAATCACTGAGCTTGCTACAAAAGCTCGTGCTGGAAAACTTGCTCTTGAGGATATGCAAGGTGCTACTATCACGATCACAAATATCGGTAGTGTTGGTGGAACTTACGCAACTCCGATCATCAACCACCCAGAAGTGGCGATCATTGGTATGTACAAAATGACTGACAAACCAATTTTAAAAGAAGGTAAGTGGAGAGCAATTAAGTCTATGAACTTTAGCTGTACTGCGGATCACCGTTTGATTGATGGTGCGGTAGCTGCAAGGTTCTTAACTTCCATGTTACATCGTTTAGAAAACCCAGCTCGTTTGATGCTGGATATGTACTAAGAAAGGAGTGGCAAGATGGCTAAAAATTTTGATGTAGTTGTTATTGGTGCTGGTCCTGGTGGTTATGTTGCTGCCATTCGTAGTGCGCAGTTAGGTTTAAAAACAGCTGTGATCGAAAGAGAATTTTGGGGTGGAGTTTGCTTAAATGTAGGCTGTATCCCATCAAAGGCTTTGATCAAAGCTTCTAGTTATTTTAAAAAAGCACAAGACTTCTTTCCTGAAATGGGGATTGAAGTGAAAGACCCAAAGATTAACCACAAGAAATTGCAAGACTACAAACAAGGGGTTTGTGATCGTATGTCAGGTGGTGTGGCTCAACTTTTAAAAGGAAACAAAGTAGAGCAAATCATGGGTGAGGCAAACTTCGTTTCAAAAAACGAAATCGAAGTTAGCTCAAAATCTGGTAAAGAAAAAATCACAGCAAAAAACTTTATCATTGCAACAGGTTCTCGTCCTATTGAGATTCCAGGTTTTTCATTTGATGAAAAAGGCATTATGTCTTCAACTGGTGCACTAGCCATAGATAAGGCGGTTAAAAGTGTGGCAGTCATTGGCGGTGGTTATATCGGTTTAGAGATCGGTACTTATCTTGCCAAAATTGGAACAGAAGTTACTGTAATCGAAGCTGCTGATGGTCTTTTAAAAGGCGTTGTAGATAAGGACTGTGTACAAGTTGTAAGTCGTAAGCTTAAAAAATTAGGCGTAAAAGTGATTACGAAGGCTTTTGCAAAGTCTCAAAAGAAAACTTCTAAGGGCTATGAATTAACTTACGAAGTAGACGGAAAAGCATCCACTATCGAAGTAGAAAAGATTTTGGTAACGGTTGGCCGTAAACCTAATTCGGATCAGCTAAATTTAAAAGGCATTGGTATCGAGCTAGATAAGCAAGGCTGTATTAAAGTGAACCCGCAAATGAAAACAAACATCGAAGGCATTTATGCTATCGGCGACATCGCTGGCCAGCCAATGTTGGCTCATAAAGCGAGTCATGAAGGCGTTTTAGCGGCTGAGGTAATTGCAGGTCAAAATCGCGTTTACGACGCTAAAACTGTGCCTGCTGTGATCTTTGTGGATCCTGAGGTTGCCAGCGTTGGCCTTACAGAAGAAGAATGTAAAGCCCAAGGTATCGAAGTAAAAGTGGGTAAATTCCCATTTGGTGCCAACGGTAAAGCGGTATCCATCGGTGAGACGGACGGCTTTGTGAAGATTATTGCGGATAAAAAAGACCATATCGTAAAAGGTGTTCACATCTGTGGTCCAGAAGCTAGTAATTTAATTAGTGAAGCTGCCTTGGCCATCGAAATGGGTGCCCGTCTAGAAGACATTGCTCTAACGATTCATCCTCATCCTACATTAGGCGAGACAATGATGGAGGCGGCAGAAGCTACTCTAGGGCATGCGATTCACATTATTCAAAAATAAAATTTTTAAAAAATCTATAAATAAAACTAAACCCTGAATGAATAATTCAGGGTTTTTTATTGGGATTTTATTGTCTGCTTAGTGAGCATTACGAGTTCAGCTTGTTGCATTAATTTAAAGAATTTTAATCAATATTTAAGCGACCCGCTTTTACTCGAAAAACCTGCCTATGAAAGCCTCAAACAGAGTGTTTTCGCTTTTCTAAAGCTTGACTGAAATTCCTCAGAGGTAGAAGCTTTCCACTTTGAAAAAGATCAGCTTTGGACACCTATGTATAAAATTTTAATTGTTTGTTTGTTTATGATTTCAATGGAAGCTAATGCCATTGAAAGAAAATGGTTTAACCAAAATGATGTTCCGGGAAGAGAGCTTTCTGCAAATTTTTGGACAGTATTTGGCGTGCAATGGCTTGTTTATTATATTGATCAAGAAGATACCATTAGAGAGCATGGCTCGTTTGAATCTTGGGGAAGCAATATTTTTAAAACAACCTTTGATAAAGATGACTACCATTACAACATTTATAAGCACACTTTTGTAGGGCAATACTATTATTTGTTTTACCGCTCTCGAGGTTATTCACAAAGAGATTCATTTTTATGGAGTTTCGTTTCTTCGGCGGCCTTTGAGTACACGATTGAAACCTTAACAGAACCGCCAAGTCACCAAGACGTTTATCAGACTCCAGTATATGGAAGTATTCTTGGCTATTATACTGAGAGCCTAAGTGACTACCTTCATGATAGTGATTATCAATTCATTCGCCTGTTTTCGTATCTTTTTAATCCATTTCGCATTTTACCAAGTACCAAAGATGTGTACTTTTCTGCCAATATGATTGGGAATCAAAAAGTAGTGGGGGTTCACTATGCTTTCTAAGAGCTTGAGTACTTACTTCTTTTTGTGCTTATTGATTTTCACAGCTACGAGTTTTGCTCTGGAAACGGAACAATCAAATGAAAATGGTCTTTTGATAACTAGTAAACAAGAAGCCTTAGAGAATCAAAAACAAGAATTAGAAAAGCCAGCATCTGAGACTAGCAACACTAAGCCCCAAACAAAGGCTGAAGATTTAAAGCTAGAGCAAAAAAAATCAAACTCCGACGGACTTATCGTTACCGAAAAAATTCCGAATAGAGAAACGTTAAATGGGCATGAAAACCTCTTGCAAGACATTCATATCTTGATGGGGTTGGGAATGAATCAAAGTTTTTATCGTAATGATTCGCAAGATTCCAAAACGGAATTGGGACCAAGTTTGAAGGCTGATGTGGTCTATATTATTAATCAAGACTGGGCCGTTGAGTGGAGTGGTATTGCTTCTTTTAAAGAATTTAGTGACATTCTAGTTTGGGATACAATTTTAACTTTAGGAGTTAGGAAGGTTATGGGACCTTCTCACTTTTTTAATGGCACTTGGTTTACGAGGTATTACTTAGGCTACGGTCACTCGGTGGCCTATGTGGACAGAGATGCTTTGAGTGAGTTGGGTTACGATGGGGACATTAATCGTATCCACTTTGGTGGTGAAGTTGTAGGTTTGGGAACTGGAATGGTTTGGGAAACCGAAAGTAAACAACTGCATTTCTTTGAGTTAAATTTAGGCGTTCATTACTTAAAAAACCGAGAAGCGGTGAACATTCAAAATGACGTCCCTGTGGTAGTTGCCAATGATGTGGTAACTGATAATTCTCGAGCTTATCATATTCATTTAACTTATGGAGTATTACTTTTTTAGTTATGTTGGATCAAATCGACAAAGGCATCACGGTTTTTATACAGCAGAATTTATATTCTGAAACAATCGCCAATGCGTTTCATTGGTGGACAGATTTTTTAAACAGCCCTTTGTTCAAGTTTTTGTTTTTTATTCTCTTTTTATACAGTGTTTTTCCTCGCTTAAAAGTATCCATAAAGCGCTTTCCGCTAATTTTTATTGGAGGATTTGCTTTTGATCGTTTGGTACATTTTTTAAAAGAAAGTTTTGCTAGGCAGAGACCAGACTTTATAGAGTTAGGATTGGATTTAGGGCAACGATGTTTGGATGTTGGTGGTTACGCTTTTCCTTCTGGGCATTCAAGTGTTTCCTTTTTTATAGTAGGGATCCTCTCGGTGTTTTCTTGGAAACGACAAATTCTTTGGTGGGTTTTGGCGGTTTTGGTGGTTATACCTAGGGTGTATTGTGGAATTCATTATTTTGGCGATGTCTTGGTTGGAGCTATTTTAGGTTATGGACTAGGCTGTTTGCTTGGCAAATTTGTATTTTCAATGGGAGAAAGTAATGCGTAAATTTTTACTTTTATTTTTTATTATATCCTTCTCTTTCACTAATCTTTCCTTTGCAAATGATGAAGCTCAAGAAGAAGAAGAGGAAGGCTTTTTTTCTAGAACTTACCGCCGTCAATTGCGTCCTATCGTTGAGCAGTCTTTGGATGATACGGGAAAGAGCATTTTAACTTATGGTGGAATTGCCACTTTACTTGCTTTTGCATTAGATAATTCCGTTTACGAGTTCAACAAAGATCATCCAAATCGCTATATGGATGATTCTACTTCCCATTTTTTCTCAAATGCAGGGGACGGCAAACTAGGTATCGGCATCGCAGTGGCTCAACTTTTTTGGGATAGAGAAAATGGCATCAAACACGCATGGGCTTTGTTTTTGACTTCAACCACTCACTTTACTACGGCGGCGATCGTTCAGAGAGATCGGCCACATGGTAAATTAACCTATTTGCCTTTTCCGTCTTCTTTTCCTTCAGGGCACAGCTCCTCGGCTTTTACCACAGCAGCTTCTCTTCAAAATGCTTATGGGGATAAGGTAGGCATATTTTCATTTGCTTTTGCCGGAGCTATCTCAGCATCAAGAATTCAGCAAGAAGCTCATTGGTTAAGTGATGTAATGGCAGGGGCGACTTTAGGGATTTTTTGGGCACATGCTTCTTCTAAATTGGATCTTGGAAGTCCTGATAAAAATGGTTTGTTGTATCCAAGTGTTGAGAAAGATCAGTTTGCAATCAACTTTCTAAGATCTTTTTAAATTTAGTTTTAAAAGTATTGCTGTGCTTGATGGCTAGAATTTTCGCTGTGTAAGTAATTTCCTTTTAAAGCTTCAATAGAAAATTGTGTCTTAATCAAGTTATGTCCAAACTGTATCAAGCTTGGAGAGCTGTCTAGCGCCCAAGGCTGATTTAGTACTGTAATTAGTGTGGCTAGAGTAAAGCTTCTAGCAATTACCTGATAGTTTTTAGTAGGTTTTAGTGCCACTCTTTCAGAAGAAATGCCTTTATTTGTTCTTTGAAACTTTCGTAAGAAATCTTTTCTTCAGTGAATTGAGATAGAGGAACCATAGTCTTAGTACTAAAACCACATGGTGAAATTCCAGTAAAGGCTTTCGGATCATGGTTTAGGTTAACAGCCATACCGTGATAGGTAACCCATTTGCGAACTGCTATTCCTAATGAGGCAATTTTTTTCTCTTCAATCCAAACTCCAGTAGCGTCTTTGCGACCACCTTCTGCAGATATTCCATAATGTTCTTTCAAGCAATCTATCAGTGAGTTTTCAAGTTTTCTTAAATGAAGATGAAGGTCTTTAGTTCTATTTTGTAAATTGATTAGAGGATAGATCACCAATTGTTCTGGGCCATGATAGGTAGCTCTGCCACCTCTTTGGGTTTCCACCACATCTCCTTGCCAGCCCATTAGGTCTCCGGCCTCGGTGGCTCGTCCTAGTGTTACGACGCTAGGGTGTTTGCAGAAGATGATTTGCTCTTCTTCTTGGTCTTTTGCAATCTTCTCAATAAGATCAATTTGCATTTCCATGGCATTTTTATAAGGGACCAAGCCCCAATCAGTAAACTTCATAGCGTTTTGATATTACGCTTTTACATAAAAGCCAAGAAAAGTCTGGAACATTGCAAGCTTTCTCAGTAAAAAGGGCTTATGCAAAGTTTGAAAGACGCTCTAGATCAAGAATACAATTGGCCGGCCCAATATACCTTTAAATTTGTCGTTCCTATTAGCAGGAAGGATGACCTGGCAAATTTTTTTCCACAACAGCTAATTAGCTGGAAAGAGTCTCGAACGGGGAAATACAGTAGTTTAACCTGTACTCAGACCATGATGTCCTCTGAGGAAGTGCTTGCAATTTATGAGGAAGTAAAGTCTCATATTCCTGAGGCAATTGGGCTTTAAGATTCTGGAGGATCTTTTTGCAAGAAGAATCTTTGTATGAAAAATTGAAAACTGAACTGCAAACGGTAGAGTTTGATGCGTTAAAACCTCATGTGGATCGTGACGCCTTAATCGTTTGTCGACCTAAACTAGATATCATCCAAATTGCCATCGATTTGGCACAAGACAATGTGGAAAAAATCAAGGCCTTGATGGCATCTGGGGATCTTAAGAAAGTCACGAAGGAAGAGGCCGAAGAAATTCCAATGGATAGAAAGTACGTTTTTATAATTATCCAACCATTTGTATTGGTTCAGGCCATTCATTAAAGTTTTTGGAAGATAGCATAGCGGCTGTCTTCCTCTAAAACTAACTTCCAATTCATTTTTTTCTCTAAATATTTCCATGTTTGTGAGTTGTAAAAACAAACATGTGTAGGGTCTTTTCTATACCACCACTTTTCTAACTTATCGCATGACTCTAAAAACTCGGTACGAAATAAAACAAAAGAAGATTTCCCTAAGAGAGAGTTTATGTGTTCAAAGCTTTTTGCTGGGCAATAGAAATGTTCGATGACTTCGATACAGCAAATAACGTCAAAGGTTTTAACTTTAAAATCTGTGTTTTTATGAAAAATAGCATCAAAGCTAGCAAGGTATTCAAACTCCTTGTTCCAAATGTTTTCTAGGCCTTTCACTGGGCCGCAGCCATAGTCCAATAAGGACTTTTTTGAAATGGGAAAATTGAATATGCGCTTAGTGGACTCTTGCAGATAGGACATATAATCCTGTCTTTCTAAATCATTTTCATGCTCTAAGTATCTTTCTTTTTCTTCAAAGTAGTGGGGGAGTTGATCTCTTTTTTGAAAGATGAGTCCGCAGTTATGACATAGGTAATATTCAGACCCATCACTTAAAAGTTGATGAGTCCCAGTGTGGCAATTGCAAAGCCTGCATTCTTCGGTATTATCCATTGAAGGAGAATAACTTTTTTTGCTTAATGATACTAGCAACTTCCTTTGGAACTAGCTTTTCCCAATCAGGGTTTCCGCTTTCAATCATCTCTAGAATTTCTTGAGAGTTGTAGCTGGATTGATCGGTTGCGCAGCCAAGAATATCGACAAACTTCCCTCTCGCCATTAAGTATTCATAAAGTAGGGATAGCTCTGCCTTTGGACGGTAAGTGTCTGAAGTTACTAGGTCACCTGTTTTACTATCGGTTTGTGGGTAAATATAAAGTTTCGTCTGTCCTTTTACTAGACGCCCAAAGCCTTCTAGAACCCCACCTTTAAGATCTTGATAGTGTTCGCGGTTAAAGAGCTTTTGCAAAAGACTTGCGCCTAAAACCATACGAATTGGCAGTTTGGTAAATTGCTGTAAAAATTGACGTACTTGGTAGAAAAGGAAAAAGTTTGTAATCAAAACTGGCTGGTTCAATGCGGCGATAGCATCCATACGATCTAAAAAGTTTAAGCGATCGATGCCTGAAGCTGAATTTAGATTATGAACTGTTATCTCCATTAAAACTGCTAGTTTGTCGGCATCCTCTGGAAACTCTTTTTTAAATTGAGCAATACCGGACTCTTGCAAATCCCAGTGGATTTTGGTCACAGGATTAAAGCTTCCTCGTTGAACCAAGATAGGTCTCTTGTAAAGGTAATCTGAAATTTGTAGAACTTCGCCTTGTGGAGTAAACAGGACTGCACTGGTAAAGCCTTCTTCCACCAACTTTAAACTCATAATACGGTTATCTACCTCTTTATGAGCAGGGCCTGAAAAACGAATCATATCGATTTCGATTCTTCTTTGTCCCACTTCGTCGATGAGTTGTTCAATCAATTCTTCCGCTGGAAGTTCTCGGGTTGCACCATAAATTAAATTTACACCAACAGTTCCAATGGCGTCGGCCTGAAGTTGGTTACTAGGGTCATGCATCTTAATGTGTAAAACGATTTCATTAAAAGGGCCGTGAGCTTCTGTTTGGTAGCGAATTCCAAGCCAACCATGTCCAGGTGCGGTTGAGCCATATGGAGTAGTGGCTACGGTGTCTGCAAAGGCAAAAAATTTCGTATGCTCAGCTTTCTCGGTTAGTCTTTCGTTTATTAAAGTGTATTCGTGATCTAACATTTTTAATAAACGAGCTTCACAAACGTATCTTCCTGACTCTTCTTTTCCGTAAATTTCATCGGAAAACTGCATGTCGTATGCTGACATACTTTTTGCCACTGTTCCTGAGGATGCGCCAGCGATAAAAAACTTACGAACGACCTCTTGGCCTGCTCCGATCTCGGCGAAACTACCGTAGATGGAAGGATCAAGATTAATGTTTAGTGCCTTTTCTTTAATAGAACTCATGTTGCCTCTATTTTTCAGTGCTGATAGCGAACTTGCTTACTCCATTGGATTTTACGATATCGATTACACGGATAACGGTTCCATGCGCTACATCTTTATCGGCAGCAATGATCGCCTGAATTTCTTTATTTTTTGCTACTAAATCTTTTACCTTCTGAGCAAGGCTGTTGTCATTTTCAACCGCTCCATTCAGTAGAATTTTCCCGTCTTTGGCGATGGAAACATTTAATTTTGTTTGCTTTGTTTCCTCGCCACTAGCCGCTTTTGGCAACTGAATTTTAATGCCGGGGTTCATAATGATTGGAGTTGTTACCATAAAAATGATCAAAACCACTAAAATAATGTCTACAAATGGCGTGATATTAATATCCGCAATTGCCTCATCGTCTTTGTTGAAAGAAGCTCCCATAATTAGGCCTTTCTGTTTGCATATGCAATGCAAAGTTCTTTAATTACTTCTAATCCGTTTAAGCATTTCTTCACTCGTTTTTGAAAGTAGTTGTAGGCGATAACTGCCGGAATCGCTACGAAAAGACCAACTGCTGTTGCCACCAAGGCTTCTGCAATCCCTGTCATAACCGCATTGGCATTTCCTTCACTAACGCCCAAGTCTTTAAATGCTTTCATGATCCCTAAAACAGTACCTAAAAGACCGATGAATGGAGCGTTACTTCCTACTGTAGCTAAGAAGTTCAAAGATTTTTCTAATCGTGGCTTTTCCATAAGTGCATAACCACTAATCACTTCATCTAAACCATTTACGCCACTTTCTTTTACGTGCCTTAAACCGTAATTGATTGCTCGTCCTTCGATTGTGTCTCTGTCGCGAGCAAAATCTTCTAATTCTTCCAATGAATTGGATTGCAAGGCATCAGCAAGGCGAGATTGGTAACGATCACTATTTTTTGTGTATTTGGAAAGAGTAAAAAACCTTTCAAGAATAATAGCGATACTGATGATACTTAGGGCAATTAAAAACCATAGAACACCTTCCGCTCCAGATTGTGCTGCTGAGAATATTTTTTGCGTTAACATTGCGAAGTCTCCTTTTCCATAAATGCAATTTTACACTTCCTATTATCCTATGGCATACTCTAAGAAGCAAGCTTCACAAGATAGTTAGGGTGGGTGAAAAAATTGAAAAAGGAACCGACAAAAGACTGGGTTAAGAGAAAGTTATGGGGCAGCCTATTGCTCTGCTTTTTTTGTCTTTCCTGCGAGTTTGCTGAAAAAAATGAGAATATATTTATTCTCGCTGTGGATGGTTTAGATGGTTCCGCATTTAATTGCCTTTTGACCGAATCTCAAAGTTCTTTAGAGAAAAGTATTTGCGAGGAGTTTGTCAGGTTCTCTCACGCTCACACCACTTCTCCTTTATCAGTGCCTAGTATGGCCAGTATTCTGACTGGTTTATATCCTTACCAACATAAACTTAGTGATAACGGTAGTAGCTATTTGTCTGAAAAGAATTGGACTTTGGCCGAACTGGCCTACGATAGAAATTTTCACACCGCCTTTTTTAGCGGAGGCGGAAGTATTTGGCGTAAGTCTGGTTTTGCACAAGGCTTTGAGTTGTTCCAAGAGTATGACAACTACTTAGACCAAAAGGCCTATTCACCAGCAGACTCTTTGGTGAGTAGTTTTCTAAGATGGTCGGGGACTTACTCACAAAAATCTCAATTTTCGGTAATTCATTTTACAGATTTACTATTTCCCAATGAACCTACCTTTGACGATTTTGGAATCGAAAGATCAAAGGGGAGAGACTCTCAAATTAAGGAGTGGAAAGAGTCGGTCGCAAAATTAATGATCGCCTTGAAAAAGAGACAAATCTGGGACCAAAGTTATATTGTAGTGGTGGGTTTAAATGGTCATACTCCTTTTGATCGAGAAAATGAAATATCGGCTTTAAACCTTCATTCAGAAAACACACAAGTCAGCATGTTCATAAAACCTCCTCGGAAAAAAAGAGATAGAGGTTTGACTTGGACCATTGATTCGAATGTCGCATTAGCAGATATTGGCGCTAGTTTTTTTGAACATTTTGGACAGGAATTACATTCGAGCAATGTGGTTAAGTCATATTCTTTGTTAACGGCCGTTGAAAAAAATAAGGTCACCTGGCCTGAAGATCGTCCAATTTTAATCGAAAGCTCTTGGGGAAAGTGGAAAAACATAAGCAACACACGAAGTGCTCTCTTGGTAGGGAAGCGTCTTTATTTGTTTGAAGATCCAATCCATTACTATAACACTCTTATCGATCGTAAAGAATTAGTACCAATTAGTTTTAATGAAAAAACTCCAAGCATCGAAAAACTTTATGTGTATGAGTTATTGGAGAACATTGGATTAGATCTTTGGAGTGGAGTAAACTTTTTTGAAATTCGTAAATGGAAATTAGGAAGTTTGTTGTGGTCTGATAAAATGGATGATTACTTATTTGCGGAGTTAAACTTTTTAACAAAACGACTGTCAAATCCCCGTGAGGTTGCAAATTGGCTAGCGTTTTTTAGTTTAAAGCAAGAAGAGTGGGCTAAGTTAAAAATATTAGGGGAGACTCATTCCGAAGAAAACTGGCGCATGCTCGCAAAAAGAAAGAAAATCAAACTGAATAAAAACTTTCGAGTTCGAGATTGTTTTGATGTGTTACTTTTGGCGGACCAAATTAAAGAAGATAGTTCTGGCTTCCCAGAAGATGTATGTGGTTCCAGTCTGGTACAAAATCTTTATCTGTGGAAGAGTTCACAAGGGGAGCAAGCAGATTACTGGCGTGAAAAGTTTCTCTCAGACTATCGTTTCTTTCTTTATAGAAGAGACATTAGTATTCAAAATTTTATTTCAGGAATGTTGATGGATGTGGAAGGAACTAATACTTTAGCGCCTCACGCGGTTGAAATGTATTTATCTTTACCAGAAAACAAGTCATTGAAAAATATTGTAACAAGAAGAATTCCTAATTCGATTTTTTCAAAACAAACTTACTAGGCGATACTTTCAAGCTCTGCGATCCAGAAACTCTCTTTAGGATCCTTTTCAAACAACTGATTTACCAAGCTTGCCAGACTTCTATCATTGGATTGAAAGCTCTCGATGTGAAAAGGGTTTAGCCGAGAGCTATATAAAAGAAAAAGCTTATCACCATCTTCTAGCTGAATGGATTCAATGTGAGGATGAATGCTTCTATAAACTCCTAGCATATTTTTAGGAAGAGGAGAGCAATTCTGTTTTCTATGGCTCGCTAAATTATTTGCATGATGAAGTAGTCTTAGTTCACCGCTATTTTTCCAAAGTAGAATATCGGGTCCACCATAACTAACCCAGCCAAACTCGTTGTTTTCTCTGTAACAGGCTATGATCTCTAAACCTGACTGTAATTCCTCTTGGTTTTTTTGTTTAAAAAGATTGTCGTTCACCACTTGCATTGCAATTTGCAGATTGTTTAAATTATTTGAATACTGTGGATAGCGAGGAAAAGGGGAGGTCGCCTCAGCATCATCTTTGGCTGCAACGAAAAAGTCTGCCAGTTTTTGGATGTAACTGGCGATATTATCGCGATGTCCCCAAGGCAAACTACTTATAACTAGTTTTTCTCGATTGAGTTCTAAATTTTCCGGTTTTGGAATTCTCATGCCTTTATGGAAATAGGAGTGTTGTTTTAATTTCATCTTCCTATCCTCCATGCTTCTTTAGTTTAATTTGTGCTTTGTTAAAGTATTCTCCACCTTCAACATCTAAGCTAATAATACGACGCCAGATTTTTTTAGCACGATCGATGTCACCATGAGCTTCTTTGAAAATACTATCTTGGTATTCTTCTCGTAATTTTGCGTTTAACCTTGTAACCGCTTGTGCTCTTTTGTCAGTGGCTTCGGTGTGGTTTGGATTTAAGCGAATGATTTTATCCGCAGTTAAAATGGCCTCTCGCAATTGATCCTCAGACTCAAAATAGTCTTGCAATTGGTCTCTTAGTTTATCTACGACGGCCGAGATGTTGGCACGAATTTCATCGATTCTTGCTCGAGATCTTGCTTTTAAATTATTTGGATCAGGATAACTAGATTTAATATGTTCTTCATAGGCTTCAATACTATCTAAAGGATCACCCTTACGATCTACCGCCTTTGCTCGATTGTAAAGGCTCTCTCCCTGGCTAACCAAAGATCTTCTTTTACTTGCTTGTCGGGCAGCGATTTGTTTTTGTCTGTTACGCTCTTTGATGTTTTCCAAAATCGCCATTGCTCTAGGATTATCTGGGCTGGCTGAGAATACAAATTCAAGGCAAGATTCCGCTTGTGATAGACTCATTTGTGAAGCTTGTTGTTCACACATTTGAATGCTTCGCTCTAGTTTTTGTGCAAATTCTTTTTTTGCCTTTTTCTCTTCTTCAAGTCTAGCCTGATCCCGTAAAGTTGCAGCAGCAGTTTCTGCAATGTTTAGCATTTGCTTCGAAGGCAATGCATCAGGAAAACTTGGGTTAGAGTAACCTTCTGGTACAAAACGATGTACTTTTTCAATTTCAGAAATACATAAATCCCACTGCTCAGCGGTAAAAAATCGATGAGCTGCCGAGTAAGAGGCTTGTACAAAATCTTGTTGCTCAGGACTTAAAGCTTCAAAAGTGGACATTAGCTTTTTAGGCTCAGTACTAGCTTTTTCACTAGAACCAGTTTTGTTAACCTCTGAGTCATCCATTCCTAGAAATGCAACTACTACTAAAAGAGCAACCACTCCATAAATCATGAACTTGCGTTTCTTTTCTTTGTCTCCACCGAAGTAGGCGCTAGGGCGAAGGAATCCAATTTCTCCACCAGCGCCATCGATCATTGGCATTGGGAAGTTCCCATTGGCTGCAAGTTCCTGATTATCAATGCTAATCATTGCATGATGGTGAACCTGTATAGGAAGGCGTTGAATTTTATCTTCAAACCTTTCATCCTTTTGTTCAAAGTATATTTTTGTAGAGCCAATTTCGATGCAGTCACCACTCACAAGAGGATACTCTCTGTCTGAGTTTAATTGGTTTCCATTTAAAAAACTACCATTGGAGCTTCCTAGGTCTTTCACTTTGAAATCACCCTTGGTATTTTTAATCACAATATGCTTGCGACTGGCTTTTGAGTCTTTTAGTTTAACATCACAATTATCACTTCTACCTAGAGTCCAAAAATTGCCAATGATTTTCACGTATTCTTCTTGGCGTCCTTCATAAACAATTCGAAGCTGATTTAATAGCTGAACATTTCCACCCGCAGTGGTCTCATCATTAAATTCCTCTTCTTCTTTGTGGGAAGTTTTGGTGTAGGTGTTTTCAAAAGTTTCTACAGCAGAGGCTTCCATCTCATGAGACTCTTCGTAGCTCTGCTCGCCATTGTTCGCAGACTGTCCTAGATTGTCAGAGTCAAAATCTTGGTCCGAAGAACTAGTTTGTGCTTTGCCATCCGAGAAACTAAGGGTGTAATTAGCGATTTGTATGCTGTCCTTATCTTCCAATTGAGCAATATTGATATCTAGTTGGTTCTTTTTTAGGGAACCTGTTTTTGATAAAAGTTCAATTTGCCAGCTAGCATCTTGAAAAAAGATACGAGCGTGTTTTCTAGAAATTTGTGAGTTATTCAATACAATATCGGCATTTCGATCACGTCCAATGATGTATTCATTGTTCTCGAACAAATTCATTTCGGTTTCTAGAATGGCATTTAATAAGATGTGCAATTTCATACTAGAAGCCTCCTTTTAACTTGAGTTGGCATTCCTCAAGTAGCGATTGAGCTTCTTTGTAGGCGAGGCTAGAGTTGTCATTCACTAAAATCATAACATGACGGTAGTAGGAAATGGCTTTTTTGTACTGGGCTTTTTCTTTTAAACTATTTGCCATACCCAGGGTATATTGAATCTCTTCTTCACGTTTTCGGTGTGCTTGTTTTAAATATCGATCGGCAAGTTCGTGTTGTGGGTACAAACTCAAAGCAGCTGAAAAATAGCTAATGGCTCGATTGTAATTGGCCTCTCTGTACTCCCTAAAACCTCTAAGGTAATTTGCCTCTGCTTCTAAATACTGGCGGCTATCTTTCCCAGAGCTATAGTATTGCGTTTCTAGCTCTTGCTTTCTTTTAAAGGTTTCTGTGATTTCTTCGGCTATGGACTCTTCATTTCTAAATTGAATGTCATTGTCCACTTTTTCTTCATCCATTAACAGAAGCCCTGCAAAGGCCGCTATGACCAAACCAAGAATAATATGGAATGGCTTAATGCCTTGGCTTTGAGCTGTATTTTTACTTTTTGAGGCTTTGCCAACGGATTGTAATTTCGGCGCTGGCGTTTCAAAGATTTCTAATTGAAAGAATAGGCTAGTGTCACCGCATTGAATTTCTGTTCCAGGGATTAGTGCGAATTTTTGAATCTCTTGGCCATGAATATAGGTTTTGTTTTTAGGGTTCAAGTTTTCCACGAAAACCCCATTTTCTTCTAATAAAATAGCAGCATGCTTTCTAGAGCAACGGTTGTCGTTAAGCACAAGGTCACAGTTCGGATTACGTCCAATGACGATCCTAGGTTTGAGAAGTTTGATAGCCTTCCCGCGGTCATTTCCTGAAATAACTCTCAGGGTATAGACACTTTGACTTTGTAAGTTAACTGCGTTTGCTATTAGTAATCTCCTTGTTCTGCTAAATGATTAAAAGTTACAATAATATAGTCTATATTCGATGAAGTGGTAATCGCTTGTGCCTCAATGACAGTATCAACTCCACCCATTTCAATATTGTTTGAATGTGTACTTCTTGTATCCGCGACACATCTTTCCCATAAATCCTTCAAGCTAAGTTGAAGGCTCATATCACCAATGGCTTCAAAACTTTGATTTTGTAGGTTCATTTCTGTTTCCATCATCAAGGACTCTGCCATTTGGTTCATTGCAATAAAATGTCCATCCGCATTCAAGGCTAAGCAAGGGCTTGCAATGATGTTGGTCATATTTTTAGCTTCATTTTGCTTTTCCATTGGATCTTGGTAAGCAAAGGAATCACCGCCGCCAGAATCACTTAAACTTTGATTTAGTAGGCTGTTTACATTGGTATAGAGTCGATCGAGTACTGGAAATTGAAAGACTGGTTCAATACTTCTAGTGTCTCCTTTAATCGCTTTATCAATTGAAGAGCTAAGGTGATTAAAAGGTCTTTCAATAAGTTTATACATAAAAAAGAAAAGAATCGCTCCTAGAACCAATGCCATGGCTAGAGTTTGGATGAACAAACTGATCGTTCGTCCTTCACTGATAGATAAGCTACCCATATTATATAGTACAACAGCGTAGGCGGAAATATTGTAACTTCCAGTTTTACGATCATAAGTTCTTATAGGAACGCTTGCTCCAACCGTTTTATCATTGATTTGTGAGACAAACTCTTCATCCATTTTTCGAGCTGCGTGAATAAATTGATCGTTGCGATAAGCTCCAATCTCATTGGCTGGAGCAATCACGCTTCCATCATCAGCATCAATGATCAATGCCACATTTACGCCTTCTTCTCTTTCCGCAAAGCGAGTGGTTAACTGTGATCGAAAACCTTTTCCTAAAATCTCTTGGTTGACTCGAACGATACTTCTAGCAATTCCTAGAGCACGCCTGCCAGACTCTCTTTCAATGGTCTGTTTTGTAATGCTCAACATTGGTATTACAGAGAGTAGAGTTGTGACAAAAATAAAGGTGAGTACGAAGCTAAAGAGTACCGCTTTAAATTCAAAAATCTCTGCCAGGCGATAAACTCCAGGCAGCATTACATTTTCGATGTATTGCAAAAAGCTTTCTTTGGCGTTGCTAGGTGGAGCTTGATGCTCTTCGCCAGTACCATCTCCAGCAACGTCCTCTGCATAGTCAGGAATTGCTTGGTCATAGTCTGGCATGGAGTTCATATCAGGAGCTGCAGCGCCATCCATATTTCCCATGTTCTGATAGTTTGAGCCTGTGGTATATTGGGAAATGACATAAGTGATTTCACATAGAATGTTATGAATTCCAACTCGATCGCCAACTTGGAGAATGCTTTGATCTACTTTAATGCCATTTACAAAAGTACCATTGCTACTGCCAAGGTCTTTAATTGCAATGGCACTACCATTTACTTTAAATACGCAATGAGTTTTAGACACACCGGTAGATTTCAGATGAATCTGATTGCTAGGGGAGCGACCAACACCGTTGTCTCCCTCTTGTAGCGAAAAACTTTGTCCCGCTAAATCTCCTGTGAGTATCTTAAGCTTCCACACTTAACTGATCTCCAATCTCAAGTTGCTGTTTGTCTAGAGTTCCTCTTGTAAACTCGAAGACAGAATCATATTTAAAGTTTGGCCAGGTAATTTTCCATGGCTTTAAATTCCAATAAATTTTTTCTACACACATTTCACGGTTCACAAAAACCACGTCAATGGGCACTTTCATAAAATGAGTATGGATGCTGCTAGTTTTCTTTATCCACAAACAATAGTTTTCTGGGAATTTACTTTTTCCCATCATGCCGACTAATTTTTTATAGAAATGATCCGCTACATCTAATTTTGATGTAAGGGCTATGTTTTTACTTTTGTTTTTCAACATCTTCATTTCCATTCCTAGTTCAACATTTGTAGGCCAATAGGGCCAAACACCATTAAAAAAATTGCCGGCATAATAAAAATCACAAGAGGTAGTAACATAGCTTGTGATGCTTTCGCTCCCGCTTTCTCTGCTCTCGTAAAACGCTCGAGCCGCATTTGCTCGGATTGTTGTTGTAGTACTTTACCAATCCCTTGTCCTGTTTGATCGGAGTCAATCACCATGGCTACGAAGGCCGTAATTTCAGGAATATCCAATCGTTCCGCCAAATCCCTCAAAGATTCTGTACGACTTCTACCTAAACGAATATCACGTAAAACCAATTCTAATTCTGCGGCGAGTACTGAGCCATCTTCCGCCTTTTCAATGACCTTTTGCACTGCTGTGAAAAAATCTGAACCAGCTTCTGTAGCTAGTGCTAATAAGTCGATGAAAAATGGCATATCTAAAATTACATTTTGATAGCGTTGGTCTTTACTTGTCTTTGCATGGATGTGTGGGAAATAGGCTCCAACCAAAGTTAAGCCGATGATGAAAAGAGGTGGTATACCCATTTGCAATGCAAAATCTAAAATGCTCATCAGTAGGGGATAAACAAAACCCCAAAAGATTTGAATGGCTATGAACTCATCCACATTAATCTCTCTAGAGAGACCAGCTGTTTTAATTTTCTTTTGCACTTTTGCACGATAATTTTCTGCGGTAATTTTTTTTGCAATTCCAAGTGAAAAGAAATGTGCAAGTGGACGAGAGATCTCGATAAACTTTGATTTGGATTTGTTTGGAGCATTGTCTTCATCCCATACCAATTCTTGGTTTTCACTGCTTGAAAGCAGAATAAAAACCACATTGTAAGCAGCGAAGGCTACTAACAAGAGCGATAGAATTAATATCATTTCAGAGCTACCCATTTTTCATCCTTGGTAGTACAACTATGTTCATGAGAAAAATCTTACTTGCTTCCCAATCACCACGACGTCACGATCTGCTAGTCAAGGCGGGTTACCATATTGAGACCTTCCCACCTAAGTTATCGGAAATTCTCAATAAAAACCTTAGCTTAGATGATGCTTTGATCGACATTGCTAGACAAAAGTGGGTAGCGGCTTTGGCCCAGTATCCTGAACTAAAGCAACGTACTGAAGTCCTGTTATGTTCTGATACAATGGTGGTGGATAAGGGAGAGGCTTTAGGCAAGGCTAAAGACCGTGAGCAAGCGAAATCTTTCCTGGAGTCTATGTCTGGCCAGGCCCACGAAGTTAAAACTTCGATTTTACTAGGGATTCCAAAAACTGGAAAGTATATATCAGGGGTTTACACTACCAAAGTTTTTTTTCGGAGCTTAAAAAACGAAGAAATAGAAGATTATTTAGATTCTGAGGAGTGGATCGATAAGGCTGGAGCTTACGGTATTCAAGGTCTAGCTGGAAACTTTGTCGACAAAATTGATGGCAGCTTAAATACAGTCATTGGTCTTCCTGTGGAGTTCTTACCTGACCTATTGTCGAGGCTAGAAGAATGAGTGTCGTGGATAACTTTATCGAAGTTCAGTCAGAAATTATGAGTTTCTGTAAAGCTAAAGATCTTACTATGGCTAAAATTCTGGTGGTAAGTAAGAAGCAGAGCCTCGAGAAAATTCAGTCTATCATTGATTCTGGTTATAAATACTTTGCTGAAAACTATGTCCAAGAATGGCGGGAAAAATACGAAGCCTTGCAAGGGCAAGAGGTTCATTGGCATTTTATCGGGCAACTGCAAACCAACAAAGTAAAATACCTAGTAGGAAAAGTGGATTTGATCCATACCTTGGATAGTGAAAAGCTTTGGGCTGAAATTGATAAAAGGGCAAAAGCAATGGGTGTGATTCAAGAACTTCTTTTGCAAATTGATTGGGAGAAACGAGAAGATCGTGGCGGAATTGCCTATGATAAACTTGAAAGTTTCTTCGAGATGCACGAAGGCTTTCCAAACACTTTAGTTCGTGGCCTAATGACGGTAGCTCCCGTTGAGGAAGATGCTAAGATTTGTTTTCAAAAAACAGCCGATCTATTCATGAAAATAAAAGAAAAAAACCCAAGTCTGATTCACTTTGACCAACTTTCAATGGGGATGTCGGGTGACTATCTCGATGCGATTGAATCTGGTGCAAATCTAGTCAGAATCGGTAGTAAAATTATGGGGGAGCGCCAGTAAAATTTTAATTTTCTAAAGAAAAGGCGCTTTTTACCTCAGAAAAGTCGAATAGAGTAGCCAAGTCTAGAGATTCTAGATAGATTGGAGACTATGTCAGATTTATTTGCAAAAACAATGTTGAAACGAAAAAAATTGGGTTTCATTGGAACAGGAAACCTTGCACAAGCAATCATCACGGCTCTAGTAGAAGAGAATAGCATTGCCAGAGAAAATATTTATATCACCAACCGAACTCCTGGAAAGCCTACAAAGTTAAAGAAGAAGTTTCCAGAGATCAATTACCTTAGCAACAACGAAGAATTGGTTGAGACCTGTGATATCGTTGTTTTTGCAATGAAGCCTCAAGATTTACAAAATGCGGTAGAGCCAATATCTTATGTCTTTGATAAGTCTAAATTGGTTATCAGTTTAGCAGCTGGTGTTACAATTCAAAATTTAAAACGTCTTGTCCCTGAGGCTGGCGATATTTTTAGAGTAATGGCCAATACTCCTGCTCGTGTGAAAAGGGGAGTTTTTGGTTATTGCAGCACAAATAACAACTCAGCAAATGAGTCTTATATTTTAGAACTCTTTTCGCCATTGGGTTTAGTTGTAGCAGCTGAAGAAGGAGAAGAGTTCGATGCTTTAACCGTAGCTTGTTCTAGCGGTACGGGCTTTGTTTTAGAGCTTCTTCACTATTGGCAAGATTGGTTACAAGACCGTGGTTACGAAGAAGAGATCGCAAAAAAGATGGCCATCGAAACCTTTATTGGTGCGGCAGAGCTTGCCAAACAGGCCGAGCATCTAAGCGTAGAAGAGCTTCGTGATCAGGTGACATCCAAAAAAGGCGTTACCATCGCTGGCTTAGAAAAGATGCGTGAGTTTGAAGTAGAAGGAAACCTGGCAATGTCTTTTGAAAAAGCCATCCAACGAAACCGCCAGTTGGCGATTGATTAGTTCTCTGTTTTAGGTCTATCTTTCTCCAGGAATATAAACTGGTTTTAAACCTTGTAGTGTCTCTTTTTTCTTCTCAGGAATACTCTTAGGGAAAATAGGCATTTTTTCAGAATACCGAGTTACAAAATGTAGTTCCGACTGGCCGTCTTCTTTTTTTTCTAGAACTAGGTCTAAACCAACCCATAGTTTCTCAGTTTTAAATTTGCCCTCAAAAGCCCTTATAATGCGCAAGATTAATGGTGGAGAATGGGTCAATTCTTCATTATGTAGGTCTTTACCAATTTCTTCTAATGCAGTATCAGAACCATAGGTCTGAAGTTTTTTTAAACTTCCTTGGGTAATACTAAAATCTCTCGACAACAAATTGATGTCTCCAACATCTGCGTTTTTTATGAAATTTTTCATTTTATTTATTCTGTTCTCGTACTGCCAATCCCATTTTAGTATCTCAAGTAAAGTATTTAAGGGATGGAAAACCAATAGCCCCATCGGAACCAAAACAGTTGAGAGCAGTCCGTTTGTGGCTTCGTGGAAAACTAAAGAATCTAAAACTAAAAAAGAAAGAAAAAATGTATTCATCAAGTATTGAGGGAAAGTCTCTCTCCTTTTGGCTATTTCTAAATCATTCAGTTTTAGCAAATGACGTTCTAAAAAACTATTTATTTTAGTATCCCCAATGATACTAAAGGTTTTGGTCTGCTTTCTCATACCGGATTCTGTGTCAGCGGAGTTTTCCTGGAATTTAAGTATCCCTTGGATTCTCGATGCTGCAGTTGAAATTTTTTTCCTATTTTTATAGTCTAGAGTGGAATCAAAATCCACAGCCTGAATGTTGGGTTCAGCTTTCGGTAGTTTGAAACGATGCCATAGGATTGATTCTAAAGAGTTCATGGTCAATGCGTATTGGTTGGTAATTTTATCTTTATGAGGCTCACCAGCTTCCTGGAGGGATAAAGTGCAGGCTACTATGGGAGCAACTGGAGCGGCCGTCAGATGAAAAGACCAAGTAAGAATAACAAAAAGAGGCAGAATTTGTCGCCTGAGGTTCATAGAAAACTCCCACATTGGAATAAATTAGAAACTAACCTTCTACGTAATATTTAGAGCAAATACCGAGCCAGTTTTTATGGAGTGAGTTCTGGTCTATTTATTTCTGACAAAACATTTGTTAGATCAAAAAAAAGAACGATTAGATCACTAATCGTTCTTTTGGTAAGACTTAATTTTTCTAGATTAGGGTTGTTGATTTAGCTCTGGTGCTTTTTTTTCTTGGGCTTTGATGAAACCAGAGAAAATTGCCGCTTCCTTTTGTTCTTTAAAATCATGACCTATGCGACTTGGGCTTACAACACTACCTTCGGGACCTTGAGTGTTAGGTATAAGAATTTTAGAGGAGTATTTTGCAATGACATCACTACTAGAAAAATAGTTGCCAATGACTGAGCTCATCACTCTGTCTCCCAGGTCATCTTCAAACTGGAAGCTTTCTATAAATTTTGAATATGATTCCCCAGGACTGTAGGCAAAAAATGTAACGGGAAATTGATACTCAACGCTATAGCTTAAATACATTGGGATTTGAAAAGTTCTTTCGTTGTGATCACTCAACAGGAAAGCATCGCTTCCTTTAATGTATCCACCACCTGTATAATTTTTCTCAGCACCAACGGCATGAAGTTCGGCAATGGCTTGAAGACTGAGCTTTGTTCCTAATAGCACTCCATCAGCGTTCAAAGAGTATTGAAGTTTTGCAGTGTCTTTAAGTGTATCCAAATCTTTTACTCGAAGTTTGTAATAAGCTCCTTCTTCGATGTCTGCTTTAATGTCCTCAGGTAGAGAGCTGAAATATTTTGAATCTGGGCTGAGAGGGCGGTCCCATTCAGCCATTCCCTCTTCCCATTCTTGGTTGGAAAGCCAAATATTAAAACCAACATCATCCCAAAAAATTCCCATTTTTTCTCTATCATCATGTGGAATTTCTGAAAGTTCTTTGAGCTCAGCGTATCTATATTCTCGGGCTGTTTTTAGTTCAAAACTAACTACGCATCCTTCTTCAGTGTTTTCGATGGAGGTTTTTAGTTCGTTCTTTTGGTAAAAATCTTTTTTTAGTAGAGATTCACAGGCATTATCGGCATGAGCAAGGCTGCTACTTACGCCAATCGACATTGCGATCAATAAGCTTTTGTAATTCATAATTCCTCCAATGGGTGGATGGTCAAAAATTGTTATACAAGCCTGTCATTTTTTTAGGAAATGGGCTTTATATAGGGATTTGTTTTCTTTTCAGTTTTAGTAGTTCATGAATTGTGCCAATGTTCTTCTGACGCAATGGTCTTCGAATTTACTCATAAGAAATCGTACCGAAAGGGGCAGTTTATTCGCG
>CERX01161479.1_pt1 | contig 73000 bp, 67 predicted proteins | sample 350251 | NCBI WGS metagenome assembly CERX01 (sample SAMEA2621044, study PRJEB7988) | marine metagenome | biome: marine biome (ENVO:00000447); feature: deep chlorophyll maximum layer (ENVO:xxxxxxxx); material: "saline water (ENVO:00002010), including plankton (ENVO:xxxxxxxx)" | depth 50 m
AGCCGGGGCTTTTATTAATCTGTCCAGAATTTGGGGTACAGATCAGACCTAGGCTTTTTTTATTTTGGCATAAAACTATCTCTTTCAGCTTCTGATGAAAACTGAATTGTCTGGGCTAAGCTCTTTGGGTTGAATTATCAGAGCTTTCAAAATTTTTAGTTTCTATTCCAAGTCGTTCATTGATTTCAGAATCAAATTTTTCATGATTCGTTCCCATGATCCGGTCCCAAAAACTAAAATAGAGTCCATAGTTGTAGTTAAAGTATTTGTGATGTTGGGCATGGTGCGTGGCGGAGATAAAATATTTTGGAAAACCTAAAAATCGAGATGATTTGGGAAGAAGTTCAAATCCCAAGTGATTGGAAACTGCGGTAATTGTCATAAATGTAAGATGAAAAATAAATACAGTAGGGTGGATTGGAACGATTAAAATCAAAATTGGCAAGATGATGGCCTCAATGACTGACTCAATGGGGTGGAAACTAAAAGAGGCCCATCCGCTTGGCTCTAAAGACTTGTGGTGAATGGCATGAACTTTTCGGTATATTTTTGGAAAATGCATCCATCGGTGAGTCCAGTAAAAATAAGTATCATGCAGAACCAAGTATATTAAAAAACTAACAGGCATATACCATAATGGATATTCATCAAACTTCAAATAGATTTGTGTGTAGCCAAGTTGCCACAATAGGCCCATTACAGCCCCGGCCAACGCAAATATACCAGAGGTTAAAACGGACCATTTTATTTCATAGATTTGTTTTTCTTTGTTCGGGAGTTTTTTATAAATTTGACGACTTATCCAGAACTTGTTTTTGGTGCGGTAAAAGAAAAGTTGAAAAGGAGCTACAATTAAAAAGTAGCGAAAGGCTACGAAAAAATATACGACAAAGACGGCAACGAGAAAATTGATAGGCTGAGTAAGATCAACAGGAATATAGGCTTCAATGCTTTGTAGTCTTTCGATTTGATTCATGGAAAGAGCCTAGCATAGCTTCCTTTTCTGTACATCAAATTGCAGCTTTTCAGCTGTGAGTCAGTTGGAAAACAGGCATTTAGATAGGAGCATTTAGGCTTCTATAACAAATTCTCGAATCAAATCTATTTCTGGTTTAATGTCAGAGAAAGCTGCAAATGGGTCTTCCACTGAATGAATTAATTGATCGATCTTTTCTAAATGTGGAAGTAATTCTTCGGAAAGTTGGGAGGCGGTTTTCTCTCTAGAAAATCGTTTTTTACAGTGATCATAAATATGAGAACTATCTAACTGTAATCCCAAATAGTGTTTCTTATTTTTTAACAGTAATGGAATCAAAATCAGTCGATTGAAAAACCAGTCCCCATTTTTTCTATAATTTAATATGTCTACAAAAACAGGGATGTTTTTTTTGATTGAGTTTCGAATGTAATTAACTGAGCTCTCACTGGTGTCGGGACCTTGTAGAAACCGACAGTTCTTGCCAATGACTTCTTCTTTTTCATAGCCCGTATTTTCTAAAAACTCATTATTTACATATACCAGTGCTTGATCAGGTAGTTCTAGATTTACCAAAGTCATTGAGTAATCGAAAAAATCACCCATTTCAGTTATAGAATCGTAGTTCAGACTATTTGGCATATCTTGGTATCTCATTGAAAGAATTAAACAGCAATTTATTTTTACAGGAGTCTTCTTAGAAGACAAGAAATACCAGTAGAACAGGACATTGAAAAAAAGACACTGCGAAAAGGATTGGCAATGCAGTTTAACTAAAAAAAGGCCTCTGATAAGCAGAAGCCTTTTTGTAAATTAAAACTAAAAACAAATTTTAGATTAAACCTTTAGATTTAACCGTGTCTCTTTCTGATTTTAGTTCTTCATGAGTTGCATCAAATTTCGCTTTACCAAATTCGCTCTGCTCAATTCCTTCAACAATCACTAACTTACCATTTTCAGTACGGCAAGGGTAAGAGAAGATTAGACCTTTATCTACGCCATACTCACCATTAGAGTGAGTACAAACTGAGAAAGTCTCTCCAGCAGGAGTGTCGTGAGTTAAGTTGTAAACGCTATCAACTACGGCATTTGCAGCAGAAGCAGCAGAGCTAGCTCCACGAGCTTTAATGATGGCTGCACCACGTTTTTGTACCGTTTCAACAAACTCAGTTTGTAACCAAGCCATATCGGTAATTACTTCTGTAGCTGGTTTTCCAGAGATTTTAGTGTTGTAAAAATCAGGCCATTGCGTGGCTGAGTGGTTACCCCAAATAGTGATGTTAGAAACTTCTGTGATATCTACGCCAGCTTTTTTAGCCAATTGAGTTTTCGCACGGCTTTCATCAAGCATAGTCATGGCATAGAAGCGATCATTCGGCACATCTGGAGCTGAGTGCATTGCAATAAGTGCATTTGTGTTACATGGGTTTCCAACTACTAAAACACGAACGTCTTTGGCAGCATTGTCATTGATAGCTTTTCCTTGTGGACCAAAAATTCCGCCATTCACAGCTAGTAAATCAGCTCGTTCCATACCATCTTTTCTCGGAACAGCTCCCACCAACAATGCCCAGTTTACATCTTTGAAAGCAACATTTAGGTCACTTGTACAAACTATGTTTTTCAACAAAGGAAAAGCGCAGTCGTCAAGCTCCATAGCCACACCTTGAAGAGCAGGTAATGCTGGCTCAAGTTCAAGAAGTTGTAGTTCTACTTCAGTTTCAGGACCAAACATCTGTCCAGAAGCAATACGAAATAATAATGCATATCCAATTTGTCCAGCAGCGCCAGTAACGGCAACTTTTACTCTTTTTGTGCTCATTAAAAATCTCCTGAGTTATTTATGTTTTGAACCAGGCAAGTTTATCGAAAAATTCGCTCACTGGCAATAAGAGCAGGGCTTGCGCACTAAGGCAGAGCTCAGATTATTTTGTCCTTGCTGAAAGACAATGCAAATATTTAAGCTATTACTTCCGTAAAGGATTTCGACAAAAACTAAAAACTTTGGGCTTTTGTATTCCTCTAAGTGTATGATTTTAATACCGAAATTGAATATTCTGGTAATGCCTATGAGGATTTTGTATCATAGACTTAGTTCCTGTAAACGCGCTCGATTTTATAAATCAGTCTTTCCTTCTGGAGTGGCGTTTGACGATATTGAATTCTAAAATTTTATTTTACTTAGTTTTTTTGCCGATCTTTGTGGCCTGTGAGCTCAAAGAAGAAGGCCTTGTTGCTAGTGTAGAAAAAGAAACGAATTCAAAAACAACGAATGTAGCCATTCACCTGGAAAATTCCTCACAAGACGCTACTGGCATTGAATTAGAACTTTCTATGCAATCGCTAGAACTCTTAGTTAGAAAAAGTGGAGTTGTTTATCGATTGGTGCTTTTAGAAGATCAGATGATTCGTCTTGGGGAGCAGGGCATAGAATCCATCAGTCGATTTAATAGTTTGAATGTTTCGGAGGAAATGGAAATCTTAGCCGTTCAATTTTTACTCAATAAATCTCAACATCGAGCAGTGGATATAGAGGGCAATGTTTGTGAAATTCAAAACCTACCAGCCAATAGGCGTTTAGTACAAATCGCTTTGGCCCGATCTGTAAATATTGAAGAAGCATTCGATTATGATTTGCAGCTGAACTTTAATGTTGGAAACAGTCTAGAACTTAAAAGAAACGGAAAGTGTAAACTAAAACCTCAATTAAGCCTTCCACTTTTTTTACGTAGAGCAAAATCTAGGTTGGCAAATGATAGGATTTCCTTAGAGCGTTTAATGACCGACGGTCTGGATGAAAATCAAACGGATGAAGAAGACGATGGCTTTATGAGTTTAAAAGAAATCAAAAATCTTCCAATTTTACGACTATAAAATCTTAAGGTATTGGCTCGAATAAATTAACACGAACAGATAAATCATTAATAGACCCATCAATTGTAAAAAACTTTGAATGGAGATTCCACCACTGTGGATGGAACTAATCCAAGGGCGGTTAGGGTCCACATAGATTTTAATTTCTTCACCGGGGCTTTTGTTAGGAACCATGAAATCAATTTCCGAGAGTTTGTTGAAAATATTTACTTCTGAGTTTGGATAGAAATTGTCACCACTATAGAGCTTCCCGTTGAATCGATAGGTGTAGCGCACACTGGCCCGATAATCGTAGGGCCCAGTAGGGCTACCCGCAACACTGTCGATGGTTTCTACATTGAAATAGCTAATGTTACCAGAGATCTGCTGCCAGTAAGCGCCTTTGATCAAATCAATGGCTGGGGCTAGTGTGATGATATTCGTGATTAAAAAAATAATACTGAAAAGGATTTTATTTAAAGGGGAGTTTTGCAGATCCTTGGTATTTGCTTTGGCAATACTATAATAAATTTTGTCTGAAGCGGCATTCAATTCATCAACCACTCCATCAAATTTTTTTTCCAGTTTTTGTTCAAAATCATTCAGTTCCTTTAACATCTATAACAGAATATCATCTTAAGGAATCAATGAGTTTTCTCGCATTTATTTAGAAAGGAAATTCATATTATCGAGTGCTTTTGAGACAAAAAAAAGAAGCTCCTAAGAGCTTCTAGTTTAAGGCAGCTTCTGCTTGGTTTTGCCAATTTCTTAGTTCTTTATCGCTATAATCTTCGATGAGATCAAGCTCAAGGCTCATGCATTTTTTAAGAAATATTTCGGCTTTGTCATTGTCACCGTTTTCTTTAAAGAAGGTTCCAAGTTTTACCAAGCACTCGGGATCAGAGTTTTCAGCTCCTTTTTGTGCCCATTCAAAACTACGCTCAGGGTTTCGCTTTACTATGTCTTCATCACAAAATGCGATGGTCCCTTTTTGGTAAAGTTCAGATAGCATGGCAGCGCATTTTCCGTGGCCCGCATTGGCACCAGCTTCTAGGTAGTGAATTGCTTTGTCCGTGTCATCCTCTGGAACGCCATCGAAGTAGGTCTCAGCAAGGTCAAAAAAACAGCCGCGATCGCCTTCGTTTGCTCCTTGAACTAAGGTAAGGATTGCTTTGTCGATGTCTTGATCCATTCCATCGCCATCCATTAATTTTTGCGCTTTAATTCTGTGTTGTGAACGCATTTCTACTCCTTTTGGTCAATTTTAGAAAGAATAGTCGCTAAATGCCATAAATTCTAGAAAAGAATGCAGGAAAGTGCTTTTCTGCAAAAAAATGGCAAAACCTAGGCAAAAAGGGAGCTGGAATTTTTAGTTTTCTTGAAGGATTTCGTGGACTTTTGTCTGAACAGCCGTTAGTTTGATGAAAATTTAGGAGGTCCCAATGTCTTACACTTTTTATAAAGTGCTTCACCTTTCTGCGCTTGGATTTACGCTCATTAGCTTAGCAGCTGTCTGTTTTTATGTGAGCTTGGGAAATGCTGCTCAAGACAACCCAAAGAGAAAAGTTCTAGCAATCGTTCACGGTGTTGGCCTACTAGTGGTTCTAGTTTCAGGTTTTGGTTTGCTTGCGAGGTTGAGCATTCATAATATGCCGGTTTGGGTAATCTTAAAAATTGTTTTTTGGTTACTGTTTGGTGCTTATCCAGTTTTGGCAAAAAAAATGTCGAACAAGGCTTTGGCTTTGTACTTTGGTATCGGTGTTATTTTTTCCTGTGCCGCGTACCTAGCGATCAACAAACCTTTCTAATCTAATTTCATTTTGCCTGAGAGGAAAGTGCTCCGCTCGGGCTTGAAACAGATCTTAAACTTTGCAGTGAAACTACTCACTGAGGTTTTCTTTAAAGTTTTTGAGCCAAATCACAGCGCGTTCACAATGGATATACAAAGTTTTTTATAAGGCATGGATATTTCGAATACATTAGTATTTTTAATGCTTTAAGTGAATTACTGATTCAATACTGCGTTAGTTCTTGGCGCTATTGAAAAAATTGGTTAAACAGTTGAGATGAAATCATTTCTTTTAATAACAATAGTTTTATTGTCCTCTTTAAGCTTGCAGGCTTTCCCCAGTCATTGGTGGGAAAAGGTTCCTGAGGATCAGAGAAAAGGCAGCTGGGAAATACTTCCTCAAGAGGCCAGCCCTGGAGAACTTGTTTTATCCAAGCGAAACGAGTTAGGTCAATTTTCAAATTTGGCTGCGACTGCTTTTGAATTTCAAGGCGAAAGATTTGCTTCTGTTGAAGCGCTCTGGCAGATGATGAAATATCCTGAAGAGGGTAATATTAAAGACCATCGCGTAAAACATTTTTCAGAGTATCCTTATTCGAGAGATCAAGTAAAACAGCTTTCTGGTTTTACTGCCAAAAAAGCGGGGGATAAGGCTAATGCCATTAATCAAAAGTATTTTTCGGATAAGAAAAATTTAAGTTATCGATCTTTCTTTTTTGATTATAAAGACATGGCAGAAGGATCTAAATTTCATTATCAAATCATATCGGCAGCAATCAAAGAAAAGGTTTTACAAAACCCGAAGCTATTGGACTTACTATTATCTACGAAGGATCTGATTTTAGTCCCGGATCACAAGTTGGGAAAAAATAGACCGAGATCCTATTATTACAATCAAATCCTTATGGATATTCGAAGCTCTTACCAGTTGAAGGAAAAATGAGAAAATTTGTTTTAAAAGCCCACTTAATACTAGCCTGTTTTTTTACACCCTACATTCTCCTCGTTGCTATTTCAGGAACCGCATACCTTTCAGGGTTTAAGGGAGAGTTTCAAAAAACAGAACTAAAGAATTTTAAATTAGAGCTCCCTGTTGATAAGAAAGAGCAAGAATCTATTTTGTCTCAAAAAATAAATGAACTTGGCTACGAACTTAATTATGAATACGTCAAATTTGCAGGAGCAAAAAAGATTTTTCGCCCATCTTCGCGAGATCATTATGTGCTGGAGTCTGAAGGTGATTTGCACAGACTTTATTTGATGCAACCAAACTTTTTACGCTCCCTGATGGAATTGCATTTTGGACATGGACCTAAAGTGTTTAAGCAAATTTCAATCTTGTTTGGGCTTTGTTTACTATTAGTACTGATCAGTGGTATACTACTAGGACTATGGAGTCGAGCATTTCGCAAGACCAGTATCATAGGAGTAGGTGTTGGTGTGATCAGTATAATTGTTTTATCTGGTCTACTTTTCTAGGAGTTTAGTTTGGATACAGAAGTAGTTCTAAGTCTTGTATTGATTTTTTTATTGGTATCACTGTTTATTGGTTACGGAGTCTTAGCTATTTTTTTTCCAGAATGGGTCGGGATTGCTGGTAAGAAAGCACAAGAAATTGAGGCTAGGCACAATCCAGAAAATATAGATAAACCCGATGAAACCATCGACCTTTAATTTAAGAGTATCAAAAACAACACTTATTATAAAAAAACCTCATCAAAAATTGATGAGGCTTTTTTATTGTCAATTTTAGATTTGGATTATTGTTCTGAGAACTCATCCATGCTTGGACATGTACACATTAGATTTCGATCTCCAAAGGCATCGTCAACTCTAGAAACACTTGGCCAGAATTTCCTAGTTTTTAAATACTCTAGAGGGTAAGCTGCTTGAGTTCTTGTATACGGACGATCCCAATTTTCTGCGGAAACAATATCCGCTGTATGAGGAGCGTGCTTTAGTACATTACTCTCAGTGCTTTGTGTTCCATTTTTGATTTCTTGAATTTCGTTAAAGATACTAATCATTGCTTCACAAAAACGATCAAGCTCAGCTTTTGATTCACTTTCTGTTGGCTCAATCATCATAGTACCAGCCACAGGCCATGACATCGTAGGAGAGTGATAACCATAATCCATCAATCGTTTGGCGATGTCAGCAACACTGATACCAGCTTCCTCTTGGAAGGAACGGCAATCAATAATACATTCGTGAGCCACTAAGCCAGTCTCATCCGTAAATAAAATAGGGTAGTAAGAACTTAACTTTTTAGCAACGTAATTGGCATTTAGAATCGCAACTTGTGATGCCTCTTTCAATCCCTCATCTCCTAGCATGCGAATGTAGGCCCAAGAAATATTTAAAATCAGAGCAGAGCCCCAAGCTGCAGCGGAAATTGCGCCCATGCTTTTGTCACTTCCAAAACCTAAAGCTTTATTTCCAGGGAGGAAGTCTTGTAAATGAGATTTTACTCCAATTGGACCCATTCCCGGTCCGCCACCACCGTGTGGAATGGCGAAAGTTTTATGGAGGTTAAGGTGACAAACGTCAGCTCCAAAATGTCCCGGTCGGCATAAACCTACTTGGGCATTCATATTAGCTCCATCCATATAAACTTGCCCACCGAAGTCATGAATGACTTGGCAGATCTCTTTAATTTCTTTTTCGAAAACACCATGAGTGGATGGGTAGGTAATCATTAAGGCAGCCAATTGGTCTTTGTATTTCTCTGCTTTCGCTTTTAGGTCACCTAAGTCGATATTTCCTTTGTCGTCACACTGAACTGGAATCACTTGCATCCCAGCCATCACCGCTGATGCCGGATTTGTTCCGTGAGCACTCGTTGGAATCAGGCAGATAGTTCTCTGCTCGTCACCACGGTCTTTGTGGTAACTGGCAATTGCCATTAAGCCGGCAAACTCACCTTGAGAGCCAGCATTTGGCTGTAAACTGATCGCATCAAAGCCAGTGATTTTTGCCAACATAGTTTCTAGGTCTTTGAAAAGCTCTGCGTAGCCTTGGGCTTGTTCCACCGGAGCAAAGGGGTGAATGTTTGCAAACTCAGGCCAGCTGATTGGCAGCATTTCACTAGTAGCATTTAATTTCATTGTGCATGAACCTAGAGGAATCATAGAATGGGCTAAGCTTAAATCCTTAGATTGTAAGTGAGTAACATATCTTAAAAATTCGGACTCACTATGGTAGCTGTTAAAATTTGGATGATTCAAGTAAGTGCTTTTGCGCTGAAAATCTTCAGGAAGTAAAAACAAGTCTTCAGAATTTGCTTGATCCATTTTATCGCTGGCATTTTCTACACCAAAAATTTCTGCAAGATCCATTAAATCTTGTTTTTCTACGCTTTCATCAAGATTGATTACCAATAAGTGGTTATCGATTTGACGAAGATTTATTTTCTTCGCTTTTGCGGCTTTTAAAATTTGATCTACATTTTTAGTTTCTACCAAAAGAGTATCAAAAAAGTTTTCAGAAACAGAATCCACTTTTGAAGAGATTAAGTCTTTTAAAAGTGCCGTTAGTTTATGGGTGCGAGTTGCAATATTCTTCAGACCCTTTGGACCATGGTAAACCGCATACATTGAAGCAACTACAGCCAATAAAACTTGGGCAGTACAAATGTTCGATGTAGCACGATCTCTTCTAATATGTTGCTCTCTTGTTTGCAAAGCCAGTCGTGTCGCTAGTTTCCCTTGGGCATCGCGAGTAACACCAATGATTCTTCCAGGAATCTGTCTTTTGTATTTATCAGAAGTGGCAATATAGGCAGCATGAGGACCGCCATAGTATAAACCCAATCCGAAGCGTTGGGTGGAGCCAACTGCAATATCAGCGCCCCATTCGGCTGGAGTTTTTAACAAGCAAAGTGAAAGTGGATCAGCTGCCATACAAACTAGGGCTTTCTGCTGATGAAGCTTTTCGATGATATTGCTAAGGTCTAAAACCTCTCCGCGGGTATTAGGGTATTGAATTACGCCACCAAAAAAATCTTCGGTGATTTCTACTTCGTTGATATCGCCCACAACAATCTCGATACCAACAGCATCAGCACGAGTTTGTACTACCTCGATGCTTTGTGGGTGACAGTATTTATCTACAAAATATTTTGATTTGTTTCTGCCCGCAGAAGCTTTTGATAAATTCATTGCCTCTGCTACCGCAGTTCCTTCGTCAAGAAGGGATGCATTGGCGATTTCTAAACCAGTAAAGTCAGTGATCATAGTTTGGAAGTTTAATAATGCTTCCATTCTTCCCTGAGAGATTTCTGCTTGGTATGGAGTGTACTGTGTGTACCATCCTGGATTTTCCAAGATATTTCTTTGTATCACGCTTGGTGTGATACAGGCATTGTATCCTTGGCCTATGTATGAGCGATAAATTTCATTTTTTGAGGCGATACTTTTAAGAAGTTCAAGTCCGTCTTTTTCGGAGTAAGCTCTGCCGATTCCCAGTGGAGAGTCGTCATAAATACTTTCGGGGATAGTAGTTTTCACAAGGGATTCAAGGCTTTCGAAGCCAATTTGTTTTAACATTTCAGACTGCTCATGAGGAGTGGGTCCGATATGACGAGGAACTAAAGAGTTTGTTGATTGATTGAATAGATTGTTCATACCGCTTTCTCCTTTTAAGCTACGAAAATGGCCCTTCGATGTTTCATTATTAGGCTTGCTGCTAACTTCCATGCTTTCCTCCAAATCAGTGAATTTCCCTATGCTTGATACCATAAATGTGAGCTGGAGTGGATTGATTTCAAAGAAAACTACTAGTTTGTGCTTTGAATTAATCTAACTGCTATAGAAAATCAGGTTTCGACATGGCGCTTACATAGCTGCGAGTTTTTGCTTAAGTAAGGAGCCTTATTTTGTTTTCTAAAGAAGCTCTTGGCTTGGCACATTGGTTCAAAGCGAGCGTAAAACTCCAATATATGCAAGTTATGAAAGCACTAAATAGCTCTTACTTATTGAAATGATTGAATCTAAAGGCTTTGATGGTAGGCTTTCCTCATGGGAAATCTACAAATTCAAGCCAGTTTTATCGATAGTGTTGAAGTGTTTTTAAATCAAGCCGTGGGAATCGTTTGGGGCCCACCATTGGTCGTTCTACTAGTAGGAGCGGGTTTAAGTCTAAGTATCGCTCTAGGAATTGTCCAAATCAAAGGCTTTAAACATGCAATTGATGTTATCCGAGGAAAATTCGACGATCCCAATGATCCAGGGGAGATAAATCACTTCCAAGCTTTGTGTACAGCATTGTCAGCTACTATTGGTTTAGGAAACATTGCGGGTGTTGCCATTGCAATTAGTTTCGGAGGGCCTGGTGCGGTATTCTGGATGATTGTAGTTGGTTTGGTTGGAATGGCTACCAAGTTTTCGGAATGCTCTTTGGCTTTGATGTATCGTCACGTTGACGACAGAGGGGAAGTGCATGGTGGGCCAATGTATTACATTGAAAGAGGACTTGGAAAAGCATGGAAACCCATGGCGGTCTTTTTTGCTGTAGCTTGTTTGTTTGCCACCTTCGGTGCTTCCAATATGTTTCAAACTTATGAAGTAGCAACTCTCATGAATAGCCAGTTTCAAATTCCAAATTATGTGACTGGATTAGTCTTAGCAGTATTAACTGGAATCGTAATCATTGGTGGAATTAAACGAATTGGCAGTGTGACCTCAAAAGTGGTTCCTATTATGGGATTAATTTATATTGTAGGATCTCTTATCGTAATTTTAAGTAATGCTTCGGCTGTTCCTGAACTATTATTAATGATCATCGACAGCGCATTTAATGGAACGGCTGCAACCGGTGGTTTTGCCGGAGCAGGAGTTGCAACGGTGATCACTTGGGGAGTTCGAAGAGCTTGTTTCTCTAATGAGGCAGGTGTGGGATCATCGCCAATCGCTCACTCTGCCGCAGCGACAAAAGAGCCAGTCCGAGAGGGAGCCGTAGCGCTTTTAGAGCCTTTTATTGATACTGTGGTTGTTTGTACAATGACGGCTTTAGTAATTTTAATTTCAGGAGCATGGACAGACGCAGTGGATCCAGTAACTGGAAATAAATTAACGGGTGCTCTTTTAACAGCAAAAGCTTTTGATTCTGCCATTCCAGGCTTCGGTAAGTTTTTTGTTCCGGTAGCGGTTTTTCTTTTTGCCTACTCGACTTTACTTAGTTGGTCCTACTATGGCGAAAGAGCTTTGGATTATCTTACTGGTGGAAAAGGCATTGTTGTTTATAAATTTATTTTTTGTACGGTTGCTTTCATTGGAGCCATGTGGACACAAAAAGTGATCATTTCTTTTTCTGATTTAATGTATGGCTTAATGGTGATTCCAAATATGTTAGCCATTGCCATCCTTTCGCCAAAACTTTTAAAAGAAAGCAAAAGTTACTTTCAGCGATTGAAAGCTGGGGAATTTGAAGTAAAATAAAAAAATGAACGAAGGTGTAGAAAACCAAAACATCATTGTTTACAGGCCTTTTTTACATCGCTTGTATTATTTAGCCAATATTCTCATTTGGTTGAGTGTTGCTGTACTATACAGACTTAATCACGAGCAAATTGAAGAATTAGGCTGGTTGCAAGGTGGTTTTAAGCTTTTATTAGCCAGCTCTGTGCCACTAGGGATTTGGTTTCGTCTTTACATTGTAGTGCGTCCGCGAATTTTTTCTAAAATTTGGATTGATGGGAATAGTCTTTGGATACAATTTAAAAAGAAAAAGTCTGAGATTCATTTTTCACAAATTAAAAATCTAAAACCAAGTTTTGTACCACCGAAATTTATGGGTGGTTACCAAGTTGAACTTCATTCAGGGAAAAAACTATTTTTTGGTTCTTTGTTGAAAAATGACTTCCTGATTTTACAAGCCATTCGTAAGTACAGTCCGAATCTTTTGGAGCATTCAAAATTTCAACTCTTAATTAGTCGCACCCAAACTTGTGATGAGTATTGGAACCGAGTTCTTAAAAAAGTGGAAAACAAGTTTTACCTTGGCTATAAGTTTTTACTCCTTCCCTTGTGTAGCTTTGCAGTGTTTTTTTTCGGCTTTAAGAACGAATGGCTGGATTTCAAAGGCCAAGACCCTAACTTTGAATACATTTGGTATTTTTGGCAGTATTTAGTAATAGTGGCCATTCAAATTGTTGTGGCCATTGTTTTGAGTCATTTTTTCGATGACCTCTACATCAAAAAGAAAAATACAATGGTATTGTGTGACGAGAAAAACAAGAACTTTCACAGGCGATTAATTTATCTCTCCGAATTTTTTAATCTTATTTTTGCGAGTCTTGCCGGAGCCCTTTGGTTGGCGTGGCGTTTTATGGCAGCGGCTTAATATCGTGTAAGTGCACTGGAAATTGATTTAAAGCATAATTAGGAAGCTCCTCAGACAAGCGTCCTTGTTTTACACCCCGAGCATTTAAATGCATTAAGATTTCTTGGAAGACTTTCATCTTGTAGCGGTTCCAAGAAGGAGCAATTAGTTCATCCCATCTAGGAGCCAATGCTCCCAAGCGGTGAACAGGAATATCGGCTTTCAAGTGATCTAAAAATAAAGCACATTTTCTAGAATACTCTTCTAAACTTACTGGCTCGAACATTCCTTTTTCATAAAGAACCTCTAGGCCTGTATTTTTTAATACATGTAGGTTGTGGAGTTTTACATTATCCACCGGTAAAGAGTTGGTTATTTTTGCGCTTTCAATGATTTGTTCGTCTGTTTCATTGGGCATACCAAAAATAAAATGAATGCCCACTTCTACTTTAGGACAAGCCTTTTTGATTTGATAAATTGCTTCGATGGATTTTCCAGCGGCGTGGCCACGTTTTAAAAATTTAACTTGTTCTTCGAAGAAACTCTGAACACCCAGCTCAACAGAAAAATAAGTTCTTTCAGAATACTCCTGCCAGAGTCTAAGTAGTGCAGGGGAAAGACAGTCAGGTCTTGTACCAACAATGATGCCTTTTACGAAAGGATAACTTAGGGCTAATTCGTAGTAACTTTTTAATTTTTCAATTCCAGCAAGACTATTTGTATAGGCCTGAAAATAGATTACAAAATTTGTGGCGTTATATTTTTTGCTTAACTTATCATGGTAGTTTTCGATTTGTTCTTTGAGAGTTTTTTCGAAGGAATCCTCATAAGCTGCTGAACCCCATTCATCACAAAATATACAGGTCTCCATCTTTTTTAAGCCCATGCGATTGGGACAGGTGTCGACAATACTAACTGGAATTTTGAAAACTCTGTCTCCAAAAGTCTTTTTATAGTGTCGGCTGATGGGATAGTAAGTGTCTTTAACCTGGTCCATAAAACTCCTAGGCACTAGATTTGCCCAGCCAAGGCACAAAATGCAAGGCCTTTGTAAAATAAAGAGAAAAGGCCTTAGTTAGTTTGTTGATTCTTTGAAAGATTTACTCTTGTTGTACTTGTAAATCCTAGGAATAAAGATTCTCTTAAACTCTAGGTAAAGAGCTAAAAAGTCGTCCTTATAGAGCGGGTAGTGCTTTTCATAAAGGACTTTATTGCTGCTATTATCATTTGGAATATTCTTTACCCAACGATCATGATTTCTTGTAGCCATAGGCATGATGATGGTCATAAAGGATGGCCCAAAAGTGGAATGAATCCAAGCGTAAAAGGATTGGTCATTGTCGTTTAAGCTTTTAACTAATGGAACCATACTTTGTACGGATACGGGAGCGTATTTTGTTTGAATATAAAGTTCGTTCCTATCGATTGTGCGACCATCAATTATAATTTCAAGATTAGGATCGAAGAGCCTTCTGTAAAAACCACTTACTTGGTTATTGAGATGGTGTGCAGTACTTCCACTTTTAATCTCTTGAAATCCTGTGATTAAAAACTTGCCCTTATAACTAGATAACAGCCAATAATCTGCGTGTAAGTTGTTACCGATCGTTATGCGATCTCCACTTAGCTTTAAATAGCTTGAAAAAAGCTGTAAAGCGATTTCACCAAATACACCTCTAAGCATGATGTCGGTATTTTTTAAATTGATTTCTTCTGCATTTTTGACTTGTTTTGCTAGACTAGCTAGGCCAAGGAAATCAGTGAGTTCTATGCTATCAAACTCTGCACCAAGGTGTTTCGAAAACCAATTTCGTATCTTGACTGCTTTTAGGAGGTTTTCGGAGTATTCTAAATTTTGTGATTTTATATCAACAGCAGTCGTAGCACACAAGCGAGTGCTTGCCTGTCCTATAGATAAATAAAATGTTATCCCCAAAAACATTAAAAGTAGTTTCAACACACCTTCCCCGTAAACGCCATAATATCGGCTACTTTTCTCTTGCCTAGGAAAGCTTTTTTATATTGAAAAATTAACAGAAATTAAGCTCTGAATGTTAGACTTATTTTAGATCTGATTAAAGAAGCCAAAGTAAATTGGTGATTTACAGAGTATTTGTCGACTAAATTTGTTTAACCATATGACTCTAAAGGGTGTCGGGAGGAAGCTCCTTGGGAAGTCCCTTGATGGCCCAAGTTGATTGTCTTTTGAAAGCAAATCCAGCTCTAGAATGAATCCAGAAGCCTCGACTGCGGAGAGCTCGGTTTAAATCACCAGTAGCTGCGTAGGTGCTTAGTATGGACTTGTCATCTGCTTTCTCTAAAAAGCTTTCTAAGAAATGGGGAGACCACAATTCACTGGAAGCGGATTTAGAGTAGGCATCGAAAAGGTAGCAGTTTACTTTTTCCAGAGATTGGTAGTTGGCCAAAACCTCTTCTTGTAATCGCCAGAGACCGGCATCGTACAGAGCTAAAGCGTAGGTTTTAACTTGTATGGCAGTGAGTTCAAATTTTTCTAGGTAAAGAGAAAAAATATGATCATAGGCTTTCTTAAGCATAGGGTTTTTACAATCATCCTTAAGGTAATCTAAGAAATGTTGGTTTAATTCTGAGTGTAACTCGAAGCTAGTGATTTTTATTTTGAAACGATCAAGGAGTTGAAAATCGGTTTTACTTAGAGACTCTTTGAGATCAGGAAGACGAGTAATGGCCCGACAAAAAATACTCATTTCGTTGTAGCCAATTCCTAGGCCTAGATTTACAAAGTGAGCATGTTGAATTTGTTCGAGGCAAAATTGGATGGCCTCACCGTAGATGTACTCAGTTTCTGTAAAAGCACCTTGAGAGGAATGCATACTTTCTTGGTCCATCTTTTCGGAGCTAGAACTGCTTGCAGAGTAGCTACCGTCTAAAGTTTTTAAGAGGTGAAAGTACAAACCTTCACGCTCCTTTCTAGACTCAAGAAGATCTTCCTCTCTTAGACTTCCCATTACATTCTTTCTAAAGTATCAATTCCGATCAAAGCCAGACCTTTTTGAATGACAAGACCTGAAGCTTTCACCAATGCAGCTCGAGCTGTGGTTAGGGCTTCGTTGTCGGCATTTAAAACCGAACAATTGCTGTACATTCGACTAAAATCTTTAGATAGCTCAAACAGATAAATACAAAGAGATTGTGGTTCGTTAGATTTCACTGACTTTTCAACCGCTTCATGGAAAAGGCTAAGTTTGCGAACTAAAGCTTGCTCTGTTTCATGCTCTAATAAAGAAAAATCCGCTTTGGAAAGATCCATTTCTGGTTTTTTCTCTTCTAGTTCTCGCAAAATAGAACAAGTTCGAGCGTAGGCATACATCATATAAGGACCAGTGTTTCCTGACTTAGCAGTCCACTCTGTAAGATCAAAAACGATATTTTTGTTATTATCCTGATTTAGCATTCCATATTTAATCGTAGCAATGGCGATCTTGCGTTTTGCTTCTTCGATTTCTTCTGGAGTCCAATCGTTTCTATATTTATTTAAAAACTCAGACTGGATGTTTTGCTCTAAACTATCTTGAAGTTGAGAGAATAAAATCACATTTCCTTTTCGACTACTCATTTTTCCAGAGGGTAAAACCACTTGGCCATAAGCAAGGTGAAAAGAGTCTTTGGCTTGTTCAAAACCCATTTTTTCTAGAGTGGCAAAAACTTGTTGAAAATGAAGACTTTGCGCAACGTCCACAACATAAATGGATTTATCGATTTTGTATTTTTCGAACTTTAGTTTTGCAAGAGCTAAGTCTTTTGTGGAGTAAAGACCTGTGCCATCGGATTTTAAAACTAAAAAGAAAGGTAGTTTTTTGTCTTCTAAGCGAACACCTACGGCGCCCTCATTTTTTTCGAAAACACCTTTTTCAAGAAATTCTTTGACCACTTGTTTTCCAGGTTCACCCACATCACTTTCGAAAAAGAAATGATCAAAGCGAGCATCTAACCAGTGATAGATCTTTTTAAACTCATCCATGGACCATTCTTTGGTTTCTTGCCACAAAGAATAGTAGTCTGAGCCAGGGCTTTCTAATTGTTTTAAAGCATTAGACACGGCTTTGTTGCGACTAGCAATAAGCTCATTTACGCTTTTGCCCTCAAGCTCTTTGTTTTCTTTGCGAGTGATCTCTGAGATCTCCTGACCAATTTGAGAATTACTAGATATAATCTCAGCGTTTGAGGTTGCTTGGTCAAAGCGGAAAATTTTATTTTTATCGTCAGTAAGGTTTAATTCCTTTTCACTAAGTATCATACCCTGACTAAGAATGCCTTTTTTATCTGATTCGCCAACAAGGCGACCTGCGACTCTTGAGCCAATGCTGGCGTAAGCAACAATATCTCCTTCTGAAAACTCAGTGCCTCCACAAACAACTTGAAACTGATTTTCGCCAGTAGAAACTTTTACCACTTTCCAAGCTTCATTTTCTGGATGAGTTTTAATCTCTTCAACTTTAGCTGATAAGATACCAGGATATGGAAATTTAGCGAGTCGAGTGTAATCTAATAGCTCTGTAGCATCGGAATACATTTGACCAAGAAACTCCGCCACTACCATGTTTTTACTGTCACAGTATTCAAAAACTTTTTCTTTAAAAGTTTTCAAGTCTTTGACACAGTCTTGTAAGTTTTTAAACTCCAATGTGGATTGATTCGGTAAGTAGTGTTCAGTGAAAAACCACAAACATTTTGCAATGTGAGCTCCAACGTCTCCAATGTAGTTCACAGCGACCACTTCATGCCCTGACCATTCATACAAGCGAACTAAGGCGTCGCCTAGAGAAACATTTCTTGTGTGGCCAACGTGAAAAGCCTTGTGGGTGTTGGGTTGAGAGTATTCTACCATTACTTTGTGATTTTTTTGCGGGCGAGTGCTCAAAAAATCTCCCGATAAAATGGCTGGGATTGTTGCATTTGCCATTTGTGATCGGTCGATTTTAAAGTTTAAAAATGGACCCATAGCTTTCACGGAGCTAAAGTTTTTGGCCTCATCTGTTTTTAAAAACAATTCTTCGATTTCACTAGCAATCATTGGAGGAGCTTTTTTTAAAGCTTTGGCAAGAATGAAACAAGGGAAGGCAAGGTCTCCCATTTTTAAGTTCTTTGGAACTTCTACCAATTTTTCTAATTCGTCATTGGATTTATCTAGTTGAAAATTATCTTTAAAAACTTTTGCTAAGCCGGAAGCAATAACGGCAGAATAATTCATAGTCTCTCCCAAAATTCTGCTAGTGAATGTAGCATCAAATCTATGCACATGGCAGTAGATTCTTGAGAGAAAACTTCAGTTTATAAGGATTTTATACCGAATCTCCCAAATATTGTGCGCTTTCCTCTTTGTCTTCTTGGGTGTAGCGATAAGCGAGTAGACAAAGCCCCCAAAGGCTTACAAAAAGTAAGCTGCGGTTTGTGCTCATACTGAACTGAAAGAAGGGGATAGCAAATCCTAAAACAAAATTTATTAATGAGACGATGATAAAAAATTTCATAATATTTTATCGACGGATAAAAGGCCTAGCTTGAGCTCTAGGCCTAAATTCTAAGAAAAAGTAGCATTTCTTTCCTTAGAACAAGTCGAATTTTGAAGAGCTCTTTGCATTTCTTGTGCTACCAGCAGGTAAGGCGCTGGTGCCTTCTTTTGCTTTTACGCGCAGTGCCTGCTCGGTCATTTCGTTCTCATCACCAAGGTAGTCTCTTTGAATAATAATCTCGGCAGTGTTTTTCTCGGTGTCTAAACGTAAACGAACCCACTCCATTTCAAGTCTAAGTTCATTTTTGGCTATGCGCGTGAAATAGAGTTTTTCGTTTAAATCCCTTACAAGGAAACCTTGGTAGTCTTTAAAGCTACTCACTCCAGCGTAGTTTATTGTGGATTGAGAGAGAATCTCCCAATTTTCTTTTGCGTAATCGTATATGATTTTACGTGCCTTGTTCTTTAGTAAACGAAGACGTTTTGTATCTTTACTTGCTTCGATTTCGCGAACCAATGAGCTAGTGGAGTGGTCCACTTCAGTGGGGTCTTTTAATTTAGCTGCCATTTCTGGCTCTTTCAAAAGCTTAGATAAACTGGCTTTTAACTCTAGTTCTTTTGTGTCATCAATGCCTAGTTTTTTTAAGCCATCGTAGGTGATTTTGGGTACTTTGATTCCTTGTTCCTGAATGCTCAAGGCGAACAAACTAAGGCTAAAACTGGTCACTAAGCTAAATATTAAAAATTTCATAGGAAATCTCCTTCGGTATTAAATAAAGCAAAAAGCATGCAATTCGGGCCTTTTTGCTCACACTTGAAAGCCTGTAAAATCAGGGACTTAGGGAAAAAACCTTGGCAATGAGAGCTAAAGGGGCTAGGAATTTGCCATGGATACGCAAAAAGGTCACCCCTCTGTCAAAAATAATTACGAATTTCGTGGAAGAATTACCGCTTTGGAAAAGTCAGGATCACGCCTAAGCTTTCGAGTTTTTGCTGATTTTGAGCAAAGTGATTGGCTGAATTTTACCGAAGATGATTTCTCTGATAAAAAGAGTTTCACTGATTTGAAAATAGGGGACTTAATAGCTAGGGTGGAAGGTCAAAAAATAGAAAGGCTTCTGGTTTCTAAATGCAAAGCTCCTGTTTATAATAAAAAATTTCAGAAGTCCGAAGCTTTAGCCTGGCAAAAGTTCCAACAAAAAATCCGTAGTTATTTTATAGAAAGAGAGTTTATAGAGCTGGCAACTCCAAGTTTGGTTAGCTCTCCCGGTTTAGAAACTTTCTTAGATCCTTTTGAAACTGAAATCGAAATCGGTAGCTATTCAAAAAAAGTTTATCTTCCAACTAGTCCTGAGTTTCATTTGAAAAAGGCTCTGTGTATTGGCTTTGAAAAGATTTTTGAGATGGCAAAGGTTTTTAGAAATTCGGAGCAAGGTGAGCACCATCAACTAGAGTTTTGGATGTTAGAATGGTATCGCGCCTATGATAATTTGCATTCGATAAAAGAGGATACCAAAGCTCTTATCCAAAGCTTTTTTGAAGAGCAAATAAATTTTGAAGAGCTAAGTTTTAAAGATCTTTTTATGGACTACTTAAGCTTTGACCTCAGACCTGAAACCACAAAAATAGACTTACAACAGCTTTGCAAAGTTCAAAAAATCACCTATGAAGAATCAGATAGTTTTGATGATTTGTTTTTTAGAATTTTTTTGGAGAAGATTGAGCCGGTCTTACAAAAGAAAGAATGGTATTTCTTAGAGGGTTTCCCTCCGTCTCAGGCGGCTTTGGCTAAACTAACTACGGATGGATGGGCAGATCGTTTTGAGCTTTACTTTAAAGATGTCGAGCTAGCAAATGCCTTTCATGAATTGAACGACTCCGAAGAGCAAAGAAAACGTTTTACAGAAGCTTTATTGGATAAAGAGCGAAACTTAAAAAAAGCCGTTGCTGTGGATGAGGAATTTTTAGAATTTCTAGAATATGGAATGCCTCCGAGTGGTGGCATTGCTCTTGGATTGGATCGTTTGTTTATGATTTTGCAAAAAAAAACGAGCCTAGAAGAGACTCGTTTGTTTCCATTTAAAATGTAAACTCTTTTAGTCGTCAGAATTATCGAGAGGGCCAACCCAATTGTTTGGATCGTTGATTGCGTCCTTCAACTCTTTTCCCACTTTAAAAAATGGAAGTTGCTTTTGTTTTACTTCGATAACTTCACCAGTTCTTGGATTACGTCCTTTGTAAGCTCCATATTGACGATTCACGAAAGAACCAAAGCCACGAATTTCAATTCGATCGCCTTTTGATAGTGCTTCTACCATGGAATCAAAAATAGTATTGATCACAGTTTCGGCTTTAACGCGTGTGATGTTGGCCTGTTCAGAGATATGATTAATTAAATCTGCTTTGGTCATTTGATCCTCAAAATTCAGTTTGTAAGTGATTGAAACTACACATATATCTTCAAATAGATCGGCTCACATTGCAAAAGATTTTTTTCCAAGTGGTCGAAATCAGGCCTCTTTTGCTGTAGAGAGTAAAAAAACCTGAGTATAAGCCCAGCATTCTGGACTTGGGTCTGCTTTTCAACATACTACGTTATAAAAATCCTTCAAAAAGACTCGATCAAAAGCTTAAAAAATCCTTTGTTTTGATTAAAGACTTTTATCGTCAGGAACGATTTGGCGTCCATAAGTTTCGATCATATATAACACGATCGAATAAAAAGCTAAAAGTAAGGCGGCAATTTGACCACTGCTCCAAGCTCGCATTTCCAAAGAAAAGACGAACAAGAAAAACTGAGTGGAAATTAAATGCAATACGAATACCTTATGCCAGTTGTGAGTAGAAGGAACATCATTTAAGAGGCGAATACTCAAAAATAAAACACTCAATAGAATCAACACAAAGGAAATGAAAAACAGAATTCCTCTTTGGGTTAAAAGGTATAGATAGAAGTTAGATTCACGATGGAATAACTCGGCCTCGGTTTTTGGTGCTTGATAGATGTTGTGAATCAGGATGCTTGTTTCTTTTCCGAGCCAAAAATGTTGGTCTAAGCTTTCAAATTCATTTCTCCAAAGGTCTTTTTCTAAATCCGCTGCGGCAATTTTCTCTTTAGAGATTAGAAAGTCTTCTAGCTCTGGAACATTGGTGTAGGTAAAGTATAGTCCCACTAGAATAGCGCCGAGAATGCATAAGTTTTTTAGCCATTTTCTTGAAATAAAGAAGCTAAAGAATAGGAATGGAACCAATACAGAACTTAAAGCAATTGGTTCTTGGGCAATTGCTAGGGCATAAGCTGCCAACAAAGAACATGCAATGAAAGAGATTCCTGTGAGACTGAAAAGCCTTTTTTTGTAGACGAAAAAACTCATGCAGTAGATTAAGTAAATGGACAATATGAAAGCGTGGCTTTTCGAGCTAAAAGAAAGACCATAGCGACTTGTGTCTTCAAAGCTTAGCCCAGGTAAAAACCAGGTAATATCAAAGAGCCCGTAGAACTGCAAAATACTAAGAATACTGTATACAAATCCACCAAAAAGAAAGCTTATAAAAAATCGATTGATGCCAGGAAAGAGATTTAGACTATAGGTCATTAAATACAATAATCCAAACCAAGAGAAAATGGATGAACTATCTTCGGTGAAAAAACTAAAGCCTAAATGAAGGTTGCTCCAAAAATGAAATATCAATAGTAGGGCAAGTGGAATTTCCAGGCCAAGTCGAAAAAAGCGAAACTCCGGCGACATGCTAAAACGATCTAATGTAATGTACAAAGCTGTAAAGCTAGCAATTAAAAAACATAACCAGTTAGCAATTGGAAGGCCGACAAAAAGGGAAAAAGCAAATAGAACCCAAAGGGAAGGCACCGGTGCTCCGGCAATGTTTTTTAGGATCACCATATATCGAGAGCGAATGATTTGTCGGCGACTACTCATTACCGGCTGAGGATTTGTGTTACTTCTTGTTCTTTCGCTTGGTGTGAAAATTCTTGCCATAAATTATCTTTGTTATTTTCTTTTTCTGTAAAGCCCTGAATTTTTTAAAATTTCATAGTAGGCGTTGATCGTGTCATTTAACATTTTTTCTGGATCAAAGAAACTCAATACTTTTCTTCGTGCGCTGTCACCAATTTCAAGAACAGGAAGATTTTGGTTTAGCATTTCCATCAAGAGTTGGGAGATTCCCTCAACATCGGCAGGTCGAACCAGGAAACCATCTTTACGGTCATCAATTAAACTGGAAAGAGCGCTGACCTCGGAGGCGATAACCAACTTTTTTTGGCTCATGGCTTCTAGAACGCTTGGTTCAAAACCACTGGATCGAGCACTTAAAGTTATATAGACATCGCTTAAAGCAATATAGTCAGGTACTTCTGTGTTTTTGATCGGCCCAGTAAAGCGAACCATATTTCCCAGGGCCAAGCGATAAACTTCAAATTCGATCTCTTTGCGCTTCGGTCCGTTTCCAACTAAGATCAATCGTGTGTTTGGTTTTTTGAGAATCACACTTTCAAAAGCTAAGAGTAGGTGGACTACCTCTTGTACTTCAGCCATATCTGTTACATTCATGATCACTTGGCCATTTTCAGGGAGTTGCATCGATTCTTTTAGAGATTGAATGCTTTCTCTGTCTGCCATGTCAGTCATTTCGATTCCGTAAGCAACGTTGAAGATTCGACGATCAGGATATAAATAATGTCTTTCCAAAACCAGTCTTTGTTGTGGACTGGATACGAAAACTCCATGAGACTTTTTAAGTAAAGATCGGTCTGATCCAAGATAGGTGCGTAAAAATTTATAAGTTACCGCAAAGGCTGTACTTAATGCAGAGCCTAAAGACTCTTGAGTCATTCCTAAAATTGCAAATACCTGTGCCACATTAGTGGCTTCAACATCGATGGCAGTTGCTACGCCATAGGCTTTATGGTTAGCAATTACTTTTGCTCCAGAGCTATCCACAGAGTGAATCAAATCAAACTTTTCTTTGCGATGTAGTTCAGAGAATTTTTCTCGAACCATCCTTTGGTAGTTTTTTTCTGTGTTGATTTTTTGTTGGTTTAAGTAATGTACTTTTACACCATCTTGTTCGATGAAAGACTTTTCTTGAGGACTAATGTTTGCAATTACGCTAACGTCATGACCTTTTTGTGTTAAAGCTTTCGCTAAAAACCAGAGGTAACTGTGATCGGCGGCTCTACCTACGATAGGAAATTTTTTAGAGACGATACAAATTTTAATTTTATGAGGTAGGTTCTTTTTCGCCATTTTTCTTAGTCTCTGAGCTTAAGTTTTTTGATAACGTCTCTATTAGAGTCTGGAATATTTCTGGATTCAAGTTCTTCTAGCTCAATCCACTCGAGGCTTTCATGGTGTAGAGACTTGGGTTCGCCCTTCCAGTAGTCCACCCAAAAAAACAAAATTATAATTCCCTTATCTCCATAATGATGGCTGGAAGACTCTAGGATGTCGCCAACTTCGGCATCGATTCCAAGTTCTTCTTCTAATTCACGCTTTAAAGCTTGCTCAGGGCTTTCACCCACTTCGATTTTGCCACCTGGAAATTCCCAAAGCCCGGGCAAAGTACCGTGTTCAGGTCTTTTCCCAATTAAAACTTTATTTTCTTTTCTCAGGACTCCAGCGGCCACAGGAATCCATACGGGCCTTTTTGGTTTCATCTTTTTAGGTTAACGAATCTTCCTGCTTGTGTCTAGGAGTGGTGTGGAAACAGCTAAAAAAAAGGCTTGCAACAGAAATGTGCAAGCCTTTGAACTTATTTGAATATTTTAATTTTAACGAGGGTACAATCCGCGTAACAACATGGCTTTTTCAATGCGCTTATATGCGGCAGCCATCGCTGTTGATCTCATATCTGTTTCGTATTCTTGGGCTAGATCCCAAACTCGATCAAAAGCGCCAGTGATTACGATTTTCAATTTACGATTTACTTCTTCGATATCCCAGAAGTAAGAAGCAATCCCTTGAACCCACTCAAAGTAAGAAACGATTACACCACCACCGTTGGCAAGAACGTCAGGAACAATTCTAGTGCCATGTTTGTGAAGGTAAGTACTTGCTTCAGAGGTGATAGGACCGTTTGCTCCTTCAATGATCAAACGTGCTTTAATTTTTGACATATTTGAAGTGTTAATCACACTTTCTAATGCAGCAGGGATTAAGGCCTCAACATCTAACTCAAGAAGTTCGTTATTTGAGATTTTCTCACCCATATCACAGTGAAGAAGGTTTCTTTTTTCTTCATAGCGTTTGATCAATAGCTCAATGTCTAAGCCCTCAGGATCATAAATAGCACCATTCACATCACTAACGGCTACTACTTTTGCGCCCAATTCATGAGCGTAGAGCGCTGCGTGTGAACCCACGTTACCAAAACCTTGTACGGCAACTGTAGTTTCTTTCATGCTTTGACCTAGTTTTTCAACGGCTCTTTCTAAGCAAAACACCACTCCTAAGCCGGTTGCACCAGTTCTACCTAGAGAACCACCAATTTCAATTGGTTTTCCAGTTACAACTCCAGGAACGGCATAACCAACTTGTTGAGAATAAGTATCCATCAACCAAGCCATAGTTTGTGCGTCAGTTCCAACATCAGGTGCTGGGATATCACTAGCGGCACCGATAAATGGTGCGATCTCAGTAGTGTATCGTCTGGTTAAATTTTGTTTTTCTGTTTTAGACAAAATGGTTGGATCAACACAGATACCACCTTTTGCTCCACCTAATGGAAGGTTCAATAAAGCATTTTTAAAGGACATTAAAGTCGCAAGGGCGGCAACCTCACTTAGAGTCACTCCTTGATGGTAACGAATACCACCTTTACAAGGCCCAAGAGCTTGGGAGTGCTGTACGCGGAAACCACGAAATACTTTTACGCTTCGATCGTCCATACGAACAGGAACGCTCACGCATACTGATCTTTTAGGTTCAGTTAGTCGGGCTAGTACGTTGGGATCTGTATTAACTGTCTTTGAAATGGCATTAATATTTGCAAGGGTGTTGTTGTAAAATTCCCCGCTATATAGCTCTTCCATTTTGCCTCCAAAATTTAAAGTGGCGAGAGCATAGTTAGCTTTTAATACTAAGTCTAGCTATCTTCGTTGTTTATCCATTGATTTGAAGATATTAGTCGATGAAAGAAAAGCTCCGACGCGCTCCGGCTTTCATATTAAGCAAAACTAATTTAGCGATGCTTAAATCTGTGACTAATTTGGTAAGCTTGTGTCTTGCCAGTGTGGGATTATTAATCAATAATATCGCTATCTTATGGCTCGGAATTGAGGCAAAAAGTTATGCCTAGAAAATAAAGGATTATCAGGTTGAGCGAAAACAAAAGCCTATTGATCAGAATGGATAAAATTGGCGATCTCATCTTGAGTTTAGGTGTGGATCAACACCCAGAATTGGCCTCTAGAGAAGTGCATTGGTTAGTGCCTTCTTTCACTCAATTTATTTTGCAAGCCTCACAACCAAAACGTAAGTTCCGGGCTTTTGATAAAGCCTTCAGCTGGAAGAATTTCTTTGAGTTGGTAAGATATTTAAAATCGGAATCTTTTAGCGAAGCTGTTTTTTTTCAGGGAGAAAAGTGGATACTTTTTGCTCTTTGGTGGGCAAGGATTCCCGTTCGTGTTGGAGCAAAATCAAGTTTATGGTCTTTGTTGTTTTTAAACAAAGCCATTAAGCAAAAACGCTCTCAAGTGCAAATGTCTGAATTTGCCTATAATCAAAAGCTTTTGGAGCAAGGTTTATCTTTGTCGGAAGTGAATTTACTAGAGCCCACTCAACTTAAAGCTAGCGTAGAATTGCAAAGAGATTATCTTTCTAAAGAGTATTATGTCATTCACGCGGGTATGGGTGGCAGCGCGCTTAATTGGTCACAAGAGAAGTACTATTCTGTAATTGAGAGCTTGGTTGGTAAAAATAAGTTAGTGGTTCTGACTGGCACAGAGGCGGATCGCCCTTTGATTCAAAAAATATTAGATAAAATCGAGGAAGTAAAACTTCCTAATGTTTATATTGAAGTTGGAAAATTGAGTGGGTCAGAGCTCTTAGTTGTTTTAGAGAAAGCCAAAGCGGTTTTGGCACCAAGTACTGGAGTGCTTCATCTAGCGGCTAGTTTAGGAGCTTTTAGTTTGGGACTTTATCCACCGATTCGGGTGCAGAGTATTAAAAGGTGGGGGGCTTATGGGCAAAAAGTGCTAAACATGGCTCCGGCCGTTGACTGTCCCGAAGTCTTCCACTGTCGCGGAGAGGCTTGCCAATATTATCCTTGTATGGAATCTATAGCGCCAGAAAAAGTTTTAGGAGAAATGCTAAATGACTGAATTAGCGAGCAAAAAAGAAAAAGTATTGCAAAAACTTACAGACTTAAAGAAATCTCGAGTAATGATTGTCGGAGATATCGGTCTTGATGAATATGTAAATGGTAATGTGAAACGAATTAGTCCTGAAGCACCAGTGCCAGTTCTTGATGTGGCTAAGGAAGAAGTTCGACTTGGTTTGGCGGCTAACGTGGCACAAAACATTTCCTCTTTGGGGGGAACACCAGTTTTAATTAGTTTGATTGGTCAAGACAAGACGGGGAGTGAGTTACGAGCTCTCCTTGAAGACGCACAAGTAGATTCTGACTTTTTGGTAGTGGATTCCGAAAGACCAACCACTAGAAAATTGCGTGTGATGTCAGGTCATCATCATATTGTTCGTGTTGATTATGAGAAAAAGAAATTTCTTTCTTCTGATGTGGAAGAAAAATTGTTGGCAATGGCAAAAGAGCAGATGGATAAAGTTGATATCGTCGTTTTGCAAGACTACGCAAAAGGAGTTTTATCAAAGAGTCTTTGTCAGAGCGTGATCGCTCTTGCTAAGGAACATTCTAAAGTGGTTTTAGTAGACCCAAATAGAAATACTCCTTTAGATTACTATTCGGGAGCAAATTTAATGACTCCTAACTTAGATGAGGCCTTGACCCTAGGAGGCTTCGACTTAGAGGAAACTCGTGGAAGTGATGACTCACTAAGTGATGTAGGTCAAAAGCTTATGGACGGGATCTCTTCGGATAAAATGATCATTACAAGAAGCCAAGATGGAATGAGTTTGTTTGAAGATGGAGAGAATAAACGAGTTCCTACCTTTGCAAGAAAGGTCTCAGATGTAACTGGTGCCGGGGATACGGTAATTGCAGCGATTTCTTTGGGAATAGGTGCTGGTTTTGATTTAGAAGAGTCTTGTATTTTGGCAAACTATGCAGCTGGCGTTGTTGTTGGAAAAATTGGTTGTGTGCCATGCTACTCTTCTGAGTTAGTGGACTATATGAATAGCCACTAATCACTGGCTTTGGCAGATTTACTACACAACATTGGTCCCATTTCATCGGCTACAAAATCTTGGTAAGAATCATGAACACGGCGAAGACGTACCTTGTTTAAAAACGGAAGTAACTCTTCGCGGATCACCTCCATGGCTGAACTCCATTCATATTCTCCTTCAGAAAATCGAAACATTAAATCAGTGAGTTTATATTCAAAGGCTTTTTGGGTTTTCAAAGATGCAGAGCTTAGGTTGGAGATTATTCTTTCAATGATCGTACTATCTTCTTTGTCTAGGGCTTGGTTGTAAATTTTGTTGAGGATGTCAATATTAGACTGAATCACCGCGCGAGGAATGATGAGCTTTGCGATGGCGCTAGCGTTTTTATAGTTAGAGGAACTTAGCATTTTTAAATACAAGTTCTCTAATGTGCTTAGGTCAAGGTATTCAGCAAATCGACCAATTTCAAATAGGTTTATGTCTAAGCTGTTTTTTGACGAAGGGCTTTTGAGAGTGTTTTCAATTTCAAATTTTAAGGCATTCAGTTTTAAAGTGAGTTCGCTTTCTTTCATGCAAAGCAAACAATTTTCTTGGCGTTCTATAATGTCTAAGGCGATTTTGTTAGCGTCACCAAAATCTATGTTCCAACGCTTGGTCTGTAGATAATCTAGGAATTTAGCTTCAAGCTGATTGGATTCTATAAAGTGTTTAATGGAACTCATATTTTCCAAAGCCAATGCTTTTTTATGTTCAGAATTTTTTTGCGAACTTTCATAGAGTTGTCCAGTTTGGGACTCTTCAATAAATTTTGCCGTGTCTGTGTAATGAGCCTTTCCTTCTAAGTCGTCGATATAAACAAGGGAAGATATGGATTCTAAGCCTTTGTAAAAAGGCGAGTGGCTGTCCATTAAGAATAAATCAGTTCGCTGGTGATAGGAGTCACTCAAGCGAGATTTTATTTTTTCATAAACTGTGCCTGAAAACCCAGTATCAACAAAAACCAGGCTTTCACTAGTTGTGTTATTTAACTTTTGGTTTAATAGATCAATAGCGCGAGGATGAGACGACAGTGAAGTTGAAAGACTAATCAAGTGAAGTCTTTTTCGCTCTTGCTTGGGGAAAATCAATTTTGCCATATCATAAAGGTATTCGGCATCTCTCGCTAAAAATATGAAATCGGAGTTTGCTGGATAGCTTCGATAGAGAACAGCAAGACTTATGAACATGGCCTGGAGTTGTGGCTTACTTAGAATTTCAAGGCTATCTGAACTTGCAGGGCTAGCTTCTAGGCTTTCGATGCTGGGACGTTGCAAATAGGAGTCCTTTGGTAGCGCGAAGGCTTGGCCAAAACAGTGAACCCAAAGGGCTAAACTGAGGAAATAAATTAGTATTCTTTTAGTTACACTCATATCCATTTTAAAAATAAAGTGATTCGCTTTTTTATAATGTTTCCGATCACTTAAGTGATATTATTGCAAGCGATGCCAAGTGAAAAGCTGGTGTTCCTATGTATATTAAAATGACAGACTTAAAACAAATCAGAAAAACTTCTGTGATTTCAACACTTAAACTTGTCAGTGTTAAGGGACGCAAATTGTAAGTGCTAAAAGCTATCTATTGTGTTCACAAGTCTATAAAGCTTTCATAAGCCTGAAGTATGCAAAGGCTTTTCTGTAGTAATCTTGAAAAAATAGCTGGAAAACTGTATATTTGCGGCAGTTTGGGAGCTTACTTTATGAAGAATTTTTTCTCGTTAACAATGCCACAATTAAAAGACTATTTAGCTGAGCTTGGAAAAGAAAAGTTTAGAGCGCAGCAGTTATTTCGTTGGGTTTATGTTCAAGGTGAAACTGAAATCGAAAATATGACGAACTTATCAAAAAAGTTTCGTGAAGAGTTACCAAACTATTTAACTTTTGAATTGCCAAAAGTAGTCGAGCAACTGGATTCCGTAGATGGAACACGTAAGTTGCTTTTTGATGTTGGCGACAATATGACTGTAGAAACAGTTTTGATTCCCTCGGAAGATCGCCTAACCATTTGTTTATCGAGTGAAGTGGGCTGTAATATGGCTTGTCGCTTTTGTTACACGGGGAAACAAAAATTAAAGAAACGTCTTAGTACAGAGCAGATCGTTGGGCAGTATGTCCAAGCAGCAAAAACTCTTGAAGGTGAAGATCGTCGAATTACCAATATAGTTTTCATGGGAATGGGTGAGCCTTTAGATAATTGTGATGCTGTTTTTAATTCCATTGAAATTATCACTGCCGATTACGGATTTAATTTAAGTCGTAAAAGAGTTACGGTTTCAACCTCTGGTATAGTTCCTGAAATGCATCGAGTTTGGGAGGCAAAGGTTCGCCTGGCTGTGAGTTTGAATGCTGCCTATGATGAGATTCGTAACGTAGTAATGCCGGTAAACCGTAGATGGCCTCTTGAAGTTTTATTGGAAACTTGTAAAGAGTTTTGTGCTCAAACGAAAGATTCGATCACCTTCGAATATGTACTTTTGAAGGACGTAACAGATTCTTTAGAAGATGCACGTAAGCTGCCAAAGTTATTAAAGGGCATCCCTTGTAAGGTGAATTTAATTCCTTTTAACGAGCATCCTGGCTCTGAGTACAAAAGACCCAATCGTCAAAGGGTACTTACTTTCCAAAAAGTATTAATGGAAGCGGGAATGCAAACTCTAATTCGTAGAACCATGGGACGTGATATTTATGCAGCCTGCGGTCAGTTGACTTCGAAGTTTGAGGGAAGACCAGAGATGATGGATATGAAAAAACCAAGTAACGATTTACACATCTAGTTAGGACTAAAGTTTTAACTTCTCTAAATTTTATGAAAGCTCTCCAGAAGGGGAGCTTTTTTTATGGCATGAATTGTCTGCCAATTCCTACTCTTTGGTCTATGTAGACTAGGTGATTGGCTAGAAGTGAAACCGAGAACTAAGTTATTTTTTAGTGGTTCCCGATACTTATGTAGATATGGGTCATAATAACGACGATGATAAAACAAAGAGATACGTCGACTTTTTAACGGACGATGAAAATCAAGATTTTGATATCTTGAATCGTGCCGAAGTGGATGAGAGTGCAGAGGATTTTGACCCAGCTGCTATGAGTAACTCTATTGAGTTAGAATCTTCAGAGTCTGAGGAATCCCAAGAAGCAATAATAACCGGGCCAAGAACTTTTCTGGCTGATGAGTTAGGCTTAGATAGCAGTGAAGCTCTGGTAAAAAATCAAGATCAAGATCAAGATCAAGAAAATGAAGCCAGTGCAAAAGATGAATCGGCCGATGAATCTCTAGACTTACAGACCAGCCTTAGTATTGAAGATAGTTCTGAAAGTTTTAAAGCGGAGCAAATCGCTGTGGATGAAAGTTCTCGCAATGATTATGATCCCGACTTTTCCTATGCCGAATTTGCCAATATTTTACAAGACGCAACTTCTACAAAAGAAAAGTCTGAGCCAGTAGCCTCTGTAGACTCAGAAAAAGAAGAGGAGCCAACCGAAGAAATTTCTTGGAGTAATGAAGTCTCTATGGATGAAAAATCTTCTGAGGAAGAAGCAGCGCCAGTGGATGTTCAAGCGGATTATGCAACAGCAAAAATACGAATTAAAGAAGAACCAGTACGAGAAGAAGTTGCGATCGCTTCTGAGAAAAATACTGATGATCATGAGGACAGCTTATTTACTGAAGAGCCTTTGACGAAAAATTCTTTAAGAATGGGTAGTGACACTTTTAGAGATGAGGCAACGGATAAGCTTTCTAAAAAGAAAATAGAACAGGCTATTAAAGAAGAGGATTTAAAGACTGAGAAAGATACTAATTCAGGTCTTTCTAGTGAGGAGAGCTTAGCTAAGGAAAAGCCAAATACCTCCAGTATTAGTCAAACGGCTGTAGATTATAGTGCAGGAAAAACGAATGAAGTAGCGCAAGAGGAGCCTAGATCCAAAGTTTCTAGCTTGCATGAACATAGTGGCGACTATGAAACGAGTTTTAGAGCGACACAAGCGCAAAGCACAGTGAATCAGCCAAATTTACAATCCAATGAAAGTCTACGCTTAGCACAGGATAAAATTCTTGATCTTGAATCAGAGTTAGAGAAGCTAAGAATTGAAAACCAGGAACTAGCTGCTGCCGGTGAAGTATTAAAAAGAAAATTAAATGAGCAAGATAGTTCTAGAATTAAGCTGGATAAAACAAAGCAAGAAATTGAGCAGCAATTAAAAGAAGAAGTGGAACATTCTCAGTTGAGAATCCAAGCTAAAAACCAAGAAATTGCAGAACTACGAGTGAAGGTTGAAAGCTTAGAGCTACGCTTGCAGAGAGATTTGCAAAGAGTTCGAAGTAGAGAGAGAGAGTTAGAAAATCGTTTGGAGATAGTTCGTCTTGAGAACTCTGCGGTTTTACGTAGTAAGGATGAGCACATCCTTGAATTAAAGCGAAAACTGGATCAAAAAGATCTAGAAACAGAGCAGCTTAGCGAAAGATTGAAATCACAGATTGATGAATCAAAAGAGAAGCAAGAAAAAATTAAACGTACAATACGTACTTTAAGACTTGCATTGAATATGTTGGATGAAGCAGAAGACGATATCAAGATGAAGAAGACGGGTTAGATGAAGGTATTGGTTTTTGAAGAACATTTAGGAATGTCGAGGCATATCGAAGGTTTTTTTGCAAAACACCGTATGCAGACCTATGTTTGCACCAATGCAAATGATTTTGCACAAGTTGATTTTAGAGATTTTGATGTGTATTTGCATTTTACTAGCTCCTGTCTTTCAGAAATAAATACAGACTTTATCCTTCGTAGACTACCGAGTGTTTTTATTCACTGTGGTGGCGAGATGATATCTGAAAAACTTCAGCTTCGCGAGGGTGAAGAGGCTTTTCCTTTTTTAGGGGATCTTTCTTATTTATTGCAAAAGATGGAAAAAGCGATTGTTGAATTCGAAAACTGGTCAAAGCCTAGTGCTGAAAGTATATTCGAGTTTGAGATGAAATTTAGCATGATTGAAAAAGAAGAAGCTTCCGAACAGATCTGCAATTTAATCGCCAGACGTTATTCACTTTCTCAAGTAATCTTTGTTGATTATAATTCTTGGGTGGATAGCATTACTCCAGACAATGTTATTCCATTGGATCGTCGTAGAAAGAAACTGAAAAAAGTGGAAATGTTGAGTAATCAAGATTTGTCAAAAAATATGGCGAACAATCTTTGCTTGTTTTTAGATAAAGTTCCTGAGGCGCAAGAGTTTTATAGAAACGAAAAATACCAATGCCATTTGTTGAAAGCGGGTCTAGAGCCTGTTGGCTATTTAATTTATTCTTCAGACTATCCAAAACTTCCAGAGGAACGATATTTGGAATATGTGTTAAAACGATTTGCGGTGATTTACAAAGAAAAGGATCACTACAAGCGAATCATGGAAGAGTCATATCGTGACGATGTAACTTCACTTTATAACCAGAAGTACCTGCCTTTGATAACGGATTCTATGATTAAAGAGGCCAAGCAAACTGGTCAAAACTTTTCCGTTTTATTTATCGACGTGGATCATTTTAAAAAGGTAAATGATACCCGTGGGCATTTGATTGGTTCAGAGATTTTGGCACAGCTGGCTAATATATTGAAGGTCAATATCAGAGAAAAGGACTATGCTTTCAGGTATGGTGGTGATGAATTTTTACTTCTTTTGCACAATAGTGGGTCGGGCCAAGCAAAGGAAATCGCTGAGAGGATCAGAGTCCAGGTAGAGGCTCATGATTTTTACGTTCAAGATCAGGTCATTAATATAACTTTGAGTATTGGGATTGCATCTTTTCCAGAACATGCTAAAACCAAGGAAGAAGTAATTGCACTAGCCGATGAGGCTATGTACAGCGGTAAAAATAAATCTCGAAACATCGTATTTGTAGCTAGCTAAATGAAAAAAAAGATTAAACTTGTCATCAGCGATATTCATCTAAGCCAGGGAATGACTCTAGAAAATGGAGTTACCAACCCACTTGAAGAATTCCATTATGATCAACAATTTGCAGAGTTTCTTCGATATTACTCCATGGGTGAGTTTTCAGACCATGAAGTCGAGCTGGTGATCAACGGTGATTTTTTAAACTTCATCCAATTGGATTATCGCGGCCATTATTTGAATGTGATCACCGAAAGCATCGATCTTTCCAAGTTAAAAAGAATTATAGCCGGCCACCCAGTGGTATTTGATGCTATGAGGGAATTTGCCTCTGTTGAAGGCCATAGCATCACTTATATCGTGGGAAATCATGACCAGGGCATGCTTTGGCCAGCCTGTAGAGATTTTTTAGACGATGTTCTATCTACGAGAGTAAGCTACAAAAACATTGCTTATTATTTTGATGGAGTTCACATAGAACATGGGCATATGCACGAGGCTGCCAATCGCCTAAACCCTAAAAAGTTTTTCCTAAAAAAAGATTTGGCCGAGCCTATTTTGAACCTGCCTTTTGGCTCTCATTTTTTCATTGAATTTGTGATGAAGATTAAGAGATTACATAACCCACACATTGATAAAATCCGTCCTTTGGGAAGTGCAATTAAGTGGTGGGTGGTTCAAGAGCCAATCAAGACGCTTAAAATCTTTTATTTTTTAGTAAAATATTTTTTCTTCAGTTTGTTTAACCGTGACCCAAAGAGGGGCTGGAACTTTAAACAAATTCTAAAGATTTTCGTACAGAGAGCTGTGTTTCCCGACCTAAGTGGTGCGGCGAAAAAAATCCTCGCTGATAATCGAGTGAACATTGTTATTTTTGGTCATAGTCATGTTTATCAATATCGTCAGTATGGAGAAGACAAAGAGTATTTCAACACGGGAACTTGGACCGAAGTTACTTCCCTTGAGTTATCATCCTTAGGAAAGTTCACTCGCTTAACCTATGTTTTTATTGAATATATGGGAAACGAAGAGGACGGCTACTTACCTAGGGCTAGGTTAAAAGAATGGCGTGGTTTTCATCGTATCGCTGAGGACGTTGTTGTTTCTTAAAAAATGTCAAAACGATGGCTTATATTTTAGAATGAGTCATATTCTCACATTTACTGAAAAAAACTTTTTCATTTAATTTTTTAGGTAAATCTATACCCGACTTTTTGCTGTAACAAAATAGGATTGAGTTGTCCTTTCACAAAATATTTTGGATAATAGATCATATGTCTAGAGATGAAGATAATTTAGATAAAACCAGTATAGTACCTAGTGATACTTTTAAGATCAAGATGGCCAAGGTGGATGAAGCACCGCCATCGATTGTTCTTTTAATGGGCCCGATCAATCAAATTGGTAAGCAATGGCCGATCGTTGAAGGTAGTTACAAAATTGGAAGATCTATCGAATCTGATATCTGTGTTGATGACAGAAGTGTAAGTAGAACTCACGCTCAAGTTATTTTAGAAGCAGGAAATGTTTACGTAGAAGATCTTGGTAGTTCAAATGGTACCGAAGTAAACGGTATTGAGTTAAGTGCTGGCCAAAGAATCGAGCTTACGGATAACTGCCAAGTTAAAACAGGTAATGTTATTTTTAAGTATTTAGAAAGAGGAAACATTGAAGCCGTATCTAATCAGGCTTCCTACGATCGTTCCCAAATCGACGGCTTAACGCAAATTTACAATAAACGTGCTTTCTTGGATAAAATTAGTGAAACCTTTAAGCGTGCCAAAATCATGGATATTCCACTTTGCTTGGTTGTTTTTGATTTGGATAAATTTAAGTCTGTAAACGATACTTATGGCCACCGTGCTGGTGACTTTGTTTTGAGTGAGCTTTCGAAATTGATCAAAAAACAACTTCGTCCCGGTGACTTTTTTGCTAGATATGGTGGAGAGGAATTTACTTTACTATTGGGTGGAACTGACATTAAAACTGCAATTGATGTAGCTGATCGTATTCGCGACTTGGTAGAGAAACATGTTTTTGCCTTTGAAGGCACTGAACTTCCTGTAACCGTTTCAATGGGTGTGAGTACAATCACCGAAAAAATCAATAATTGGGAAGAACTCTTTGAGATTGGTGACCAAGCCCTGTATAAATCAAAAGAAAATGGTAGAAATCAAGTCACCCACCTTCAAGATATCGAATAGTTTATTAGAAAACATCCAAGAGGTTTATTCTAACGAGTTTGCATGCTCTTTGGAAAAAGATAAGTCTTTGGCAGAAGCCATTTCACGCACTCATGAATTTTACATTCAAAATCCGGAAGCAGAAAGCCCTTGGCAGGAGCAATGGTTTCAGAAAGCCTATTTGGCCTACTATCTACCTTTGAATCATCTTCGTGCTAAAGGGGTTCTTCATAGGATTAAAAACTTGAAGGCATTTAAGGATACGGAGTGCATTTTTGAATGGGGCTCAGGAAATGGTGCTTTTTCTTTAGCTGCTTTGGAATACAATGATAGCTTAAGTTTTCAGTTTGTAGAAAAAGGCAAACAGGCCATCGCCCAACATAAGCTTTTACAAAGAGATATTAAAGACTCTTTTAAGAAAAAGGCGACTGATTTTCATAGAAGTAAAGATAGTGGTGGAGATCTCTTAAGCTTTTGTTATTCGTTGACGGAATCAGAGAGCTTACCTAGTTTTGTTTTTGATTTTGATCAAATTTTAATTTTAGAACCTTCCACAAATCAGGATGGGAGGCGCTTAATGGGCTACCGAGAAGAATTGATTGAAGAAGGTTATGATGTTCTTGCGCCTTGTACCCATCAGCACACTTGCCCATTATTGAAAGACTCAAAAAAAGATTGGTGCCATGATACATTTTTTGTGGAGTACCCTGATTACCTGAAAAACATTGAGTCAAAAATACCGATGAGATTAAGTAATCTTTCTGTTTCCTATCTTTACGTTAGCAAAGATTATAAAAACCCAAATCAAGGTAAGTTACGAGTTACAGGCAACACTTTGAAAGAGCGTGGAAAAGTTCGCCAGATGGTTTGCCGTAGTGACGAACGAGAGTTTCTGACATGGTTCCCAAAGCGACAAGATGTTCCTTTTATTGGAAGAGGGGAGCTTGTAGAGTTGGCCGAAGGCTTTTCGAAAAAATCCAATGAAATACGTGGAGAGATTCAAGAAATTAAATGACTTTTTGGTTTCATATTTCTTATATAAAAGCCTATCGACACTGGTTCTCTGAGGGAACCTATCTTGTGTTCGAGTTTTCCTCATTAGTGAATTTATGATTCCTGAAGTTCTATAAATTAAGATTTTTTCTATTATTTTGGAATCCTTTGGATAAGTTCTTCTGGGAAACTACCGTAAGTACCTAAAACTATTCGAAATCACAAAGAATCCTCAGTTGGTATTCATATTGCTCTGATCTGTCTCGATAATTCGGAGGTTTAATGTGAAGTTTGTTATATCCTTAGTTCTGTTTTTTTCATGTCTTTCCCTGTTTGGAGAAAGTCAAAAGGCCGTTTGGCATTCCATTGAAATAGTTGAAAAAGGCATTGAATTGAAGATGGTGAATCTATCTGATGAGGATTTGTTTTGCAACTTTGGTTATTTACTTCGACTTCAGGATCAATTCAGTGGTCTTGAATCTTATAAGAGATATGAAATTCGAAATTATAGTTTAAAAGCTCACGAAAATTTGGAATTAGTCACAGCATCAAGGCTGGTTACTAGAAACACCTATCAAATTTTGGTTGCTGTAGAAAGCATTGAGAGTAGTTTTGCTTGTGAGAATAAAGCTTCAAGTATTGAATTGGACCGTAGTGGTATTGAGTCGGCACTACGAAACTCACACTTTAACTATGCATGGAAACTCTATACCGGTTCTATGTTTAAAGACTCTATAAAGGTTGTGAACCTTAGTAATTCTTATTTTGATGATCGAGTTGAGTTAAAGGCTTTCAACTTTAACCATATTGAAACGGATACGATTACACAAGCCTACAAAATGGGTAATGAAGTTAAGTCTTTAAAGTGTGGATATATAAATTTTGAAAAGGCAACTGAGGTTTGTGGAATCAAAACTTATAAATTAGCGAGAGCAGAAGCATGTGGGGTTGAACTGTATTATGAAAGTAGGACTAGTGCATGTGGTTGTCAAGATAGAGACAATAATGCCTTTCGATGTATTTCCGGCTGTGGCTGCAAAAAATGGTTCCTTTGTCGCCACCCAAGTCATGGAGTTCAGCTTTATAACTTTTGTAGACGCCCAGAGCATGGCGTTGAATCCTATAATACTTGTCGAGATAAATCCCACGGAGTTGAAAATGCAAAAATTTGTCAATTATAAGAGTAGTCTAATTATGAAGTTTATTATACTAAGTTTGATTCCCTTTGCTAATGCTTCTGAATGTGAATCAGAAAATTCTTATGAATGTAGCCCTCTACAGAGTAGACCAGCAATTTGCAATGATATAGATCTTAAGCTTTGTCAAAAAGAAGAGTACGCAGTTCGGAGACTTAATTGTTTGAAGCGTTTAAAAGAGAAGCTTGATCTTTGTTATTCTACGATGGAAGAGAAAGGCTTCGAGAGAAAGAAAAACATTCGAGACTATCATCGAGAAAAACGCAATGAAATTAAACTTAAGGCAAACGCTCATGTTGAGCGAAACTATAAACAGGAAGTGCACTCTGCAATCAATCAACACGAAATAGATATGTTTGAAGAAGAGCATGTAAAAACAAGATTGTCTGAGCTACATTCTTATGTTCGCAGAGTTATCTTTTTTCGGTTAAATAAAATTTCGAATGATCTAGACCAAATTCTTAATCAATTACTTAATTCGAAAGTTTCTGAAGAAGAAAAGAAAAACCTACTTACGAAACTTAATATTCATACAAATTTTTTGAATTCGATGCCAGAGAATTATCAACTCAGAAAAAAAATGGTATTAGATAAGTTACAGAACGAGATTAGTCACAAAAACTATAAAGAATCTCTTCCTCTATTTGCAGAGGTGGATAAAGTTTTACATGAGATTGATCCAATTGCTGAACAAACTCAAAAGTTGAAGTTAAAATTAAATCTTAGTTTGCTTACCAAAGCTGAACCTAATTCGAAAACAAGCCTTCAACTTTTATTAGATAGAATTAAACGTCAAAAAGATTTAGTAGCGCAGGGACGAAAATCTAAAAGCTACGACAAGGTAATCCAATCTACATTGAGAATGTGTAGGCATTTGGGAGAAAAAGCCTATCAAAAGTGTAAGGCAGCTAGTTTATGATAAAGAGTCTGATTTTATCCGTAGTATTGCTTTTGACTGTAAAAGTGGTTTATTCCAGCGAAAAAATTAATTTTGATATTTTATGTGAGTTAAAGTCCGAGCAAGGAAATTGTCGGATTCACAAGGGCAAAGCTGCTTTTACTACAATAAATAAGGTGAAGATCACCTCTAGGCAAGATCCCAAGTATTGCCGAGATGATGAGTGTTGGTGGATAGCTAAAATATCAGATAATAGCTTAAAAGTAGGTGCGAACCACGTCAAATTCGAAGTAGCTACAGTTACAAAGTCAAAAAGTATAAAAGTAAAGCAGAGACTGAGCTTTTATCTGCGTGACAAAAAAGTGAAAGAAATTACCACTAAAAGAAAAGGCCGTGCTTTAGATCGAAGGCAGTGGAGTTGGGATATGTCTCTCGAAGAAATATCCCCCAAACTAGCTCGGCAAGTTGACGATTTCGAACGAGAAATTTATTTTGCGAAAGAAGGTATTTATAATAAGTTATATGACATCAATTCGGAAATTGAAAGACTGAGCCGAGAAGAACAAGAAGCAACAGCGGCTTTAAATAAAGCTTTTAATGCAATCGCATCTAATATCACTGAAAATTTTAATGTTGATGATTTGAGGAAGTTAAATGTTGACTTGCAACGCTTTGAAAGTTTGAGGCAAAGAAAGCAAAGTCTAGTTAAAAACACTCGTTTGTTCCAGGCCAATAAAGCCTTACGCGATGACTATGTTACTCAGCGTGCGGCAGAGATTGATGAAAAACTCCGTGAGTATGGTCTTAGATTAGAGCTAGCTTTTGATAAGCATGATCTAGATTTAAAGTTATTTGAAATAGCTCCAGAAGAAATGAAAACCCGATATGGGATTGAAGTCTCGACGCAAATATTAGAAATATCAAAACGTATTGATCAAGCGATCATCGATAAAAACTATAGTGATCTCAGAGCCACTTTAGATGATTGGATCGATTTGAAAGGCTTTCTGATTGAGTTTATCAGTTCTAAAAAAACCATATTAGGAGATAAAGTCTTAGTGGTAGAAGATTTTGCTCAGATCTCTGCAAAAATCAATAAATTGATAGACAAAGATAGATGGTACAACCCCAATCAATTTAGTCCAAATAGTAAGGCCTTGGTTGATCAGTTGATCGCAAATCAAGTTGAATCCGCCAATGCATTAAAACAAAATATGCAATTTGGAAGTTTAGCAGCGGGGGCTCAGCCTGAATTTGAAAAAGCTCTTTCCAAGTTAAATGATTTCAAGAACAAAAATATTGTCATAAGTGGTGATTATTTATTTGACGAGAAAAGGCGTGAAATTAAGAGGGAGATTATAAAAAATAGCATTACAGAGTTAAACTCGGCTTATGGAAGTTTCAAGCCCTTAAACTCACTTGTGTTGCTAGGCAATTTTTTGAATACAGCAGGTGAGATGATGGAGTTGGGTTTAGGCTTTGTACCCTATTTGTCAGCCGGCAAAGATTTTTATGAGGCCTATTCAGGTGAAAGTATTCGTGGAATAAAACTAGATTCTTTAAGTCGAGCCATTAGTGTGGTGGGAGTTGTTGCGGCGATTGCTTTAGGCCCCATCGGTTCTTCTAAGGTCGCGAAGGAAATGACGAGCAAAGGCTTTCATTGGTTGAAAAGTTTTTCAAAAAGATTTGAAGCAAATCATCTTAAGATTGGTCTAAAAGAGACAGAACTTGCGGAAAGTATCTTTAAAAGAGCGAGGGATTTGGGAGTTGATACAAAGCAGGGATTAAAGTACTATTCTCGTGTCCACTCAGTCCTTGAAACTCTACCTGCAGGATTAAAAGTCCATAGAATTCGCCCCGGAACTAGCCCGAAAATAGCAATTATCGGAAAAGACATGGAAGGCAATGTGTTGCCCGCGAGTCGATATTTGAAGGAGAAGGGGATAGAGGTGGAGGTTTTTCAAGATGAGGAATTGTGGAAAGAGTTTCGTGGTGAAGTAACAGCATTTAGAAGAAAAGTTGATGATACAAGAGCTCATCTACCAGTAGATAAAGTAATTAAAACAAGGTTCTACTCAGCTAATAAAAAATGGGCAGAAAAACTCGTAAGTGAAGGCTATATGGTTTTGGATTTTGGTCCCTCCAATAAGACTAGTAAGCTTGGAGAGTTTTATAAAATCGAGTTATTAACATTATTTAATGACATAAAGGATTAGGAAGAACTATGGAAACACAAGAAGAGAAATTGATATTTGAAAACTTTAGACTTTTGAAGGAGCTCGGGTATAGCCTTAGTGTGATTGAGGTGGTTAACCGCTTTAATAATGAAATCTTTCATCAACTAAATTTCGAAGCGAAAAGTAACTGTATAGAAGTAATTTATTCCAATTATAGCAACGGCCAAGAGATTACTCTTAATATAACAAAGAAGGGTAAAAACAAAGTAATCATCCTAAGCGACCTTTGGATTCTGTTAAAAAAGGACCCGGATGAACTTTTAAGTACCCCAGGCGAATCACCAGAAGACTACATCAAGAGATTTTGTAAAATAGTAGAAGAGGTTTTTAGAGAGCATTTGATGGACACACTCACCGGTAAGGATTGGTTAGAGGTACCAATCAACTATGCTCCTTATAAATAGTTAAGTGAGGAGACAGCAAAAGCTAACAAAAGGAAAGTATGCAATTTGGCTTTGAAATTATTTGCTAGGTGTAAACAATATGAACAGGTCTGTAAATCCTTGAAACTTTTGGGATTGGATTTCTCACTTATAAAAACTGTCTAAACTATGAAATGTCCAATGTTAGAAATCTAAAAAACATGTTCGCTAAGGCTTATTTCTATTATAATAGTCTCGACGCAAAGCTTTAAAGGGATTTTTGATATGAAAAACAAATTAGTAATTTTAGCCTATCTTCTATTTGGCCATTTTGCCTTAGCACAGCCTTTATCCCTGGAGTCAGGAGTTTATCGAGTGAATTGTGTTCCTGATGAATATAGTTGTGAAGAAAAGGGATTTATTTGCGCTAAAGAGGATACTCTAAACTTTGATTTATATCAGACTGAAATTGGCAGTAGGGTTGAAAATTTAACTTTCTCCAATCATCCAATTGCTAAACTACAGATGCAAAGTGAGTACTTTGAGGCTGTTGTTAGTTTTCGTTTTATATCAGGGTTTTTTAAATGGAATTATGGTGCACACTTTAGGTTCACGGAATTGAATAAGCGCACAAATTTTAAAGCACTTTTAAATCGAGTGGCTTACACTTGTTCGATGTATAATAAGGAGTTTAGAAATCAATTGGCTTCATTCTTTGATGTTTTTGAGCAAGCTCCCTACATTGAAAACCGTTCTCATGAGGATAATTCTCTATTAGAGGAGAGTTGTGAAAGACTATCATCCTATGTGAAATCCAATCCGCATTATGCCTACGACTCTTATAGCCAAGACTTGGTGAGGCTTTATTCAAACCAATATTGTTCTGCCGATTCATCACAAGAACAGATCTAAACATTTATCTAAAGAGACTTGAGCCGAGAAGGCTTTTCCATCTTTACTTACTTAGTAAATAAAAATTACTTATATTATTAAACTCAATTCTACTAGCTAGACCAGGGTCTGGACGCAAGGCCCCTAAAGGTCTAGTATTATTCGTAAAACTTAAGTCTTAAGACCTAAGTACCGAGAAAAAATAAAATTTCTTCGGTTTTTTTTAACCTTTTTGGAGGTTCACCTAGTCTAAGGGACGGTTGCTATTATGAGAGCGGATTTAGAATTAGTGCAACAAGTTAAAGAAGGAGACCAGCTAGCTTATTCAGAGTTAGTGAAAAGGCATCAAAAGGTGTTGTTTCGGGTTGTCCTTAAGTTCTGCAGAGACATGGATCTGGCAGAGGACGTGTTGCAGGAGTCCTTTATCAAGGCTTACCAGAAGATCCACCAGTTTGAGGGTAGATCTTCTTTTAAGAGTTGGTTGTTCCGCATAGCGATTAATACGGCCAAGAATAAGCTTCGGTCGCTACGTTCTGAGCAGGTGAGTATCGATGATGTTCAAGTGTCCATGAATGCAGAGGCTGAAAGTGGATTGTTACAAGAGGCAGTACAAAAAAGGCTCACGGAGGAAATAGAGCAGCTGCCAAGCAAGCAAAAAACTGCGGTTTTATTGCGTGTTTACGAGGATTTAAGTTTTAAGGAGATTGCACAGATTATGGATTGTCCATACGACACTGCAAAAGCAAATTACCGCCATGGTTTAATGAAGCTAAAGGCTTCAATGGGTGGTGATGAACTCCTGAGTAACTGGCTGAAATTCAATGATGAAGAAGCCCACATCCAAGAGACTAACAACAACAAGATCAAATATGATCACTGAGGCGAACTATGGGGCATGATTTTAAAAGCAAAATTGCGAACGAAGAAAAATGGATTGATTATCTCGAAGGTGAGCTAGAACCTTCCTTAGCGGAAGATTTTGAGCGCATCTTAGATGGAGATGAAGAAGCAAAGAAGCTGGTACATGATTATCAGTCGGTAAAAGCTTTTATGGAAAAAAATGAACCTGTTTTCGAAATTGAGAACGAGGACTTATTTTTCGATAAAATGCACGACAAGATCATGGCAGACATTAAAGATACAACACCGCAAAAGGTGATTAATCCTGGTTTTGGCAAAAAACAGGTGGGATACTTTTTAGCGGCAATTTTTGTTGGCGTACTCTCATTAAGTGCAATAATGGATGTAGTTAAGCCGAACAAAAATACGAATATAGATCAGGTGGCAAAGCTAGATTTTAAGCAGATGATCAAAGGCGCACAGATTGATGACTTGAGTAGTGTGCAAGATACAGTGTTTAGCCACGAATCTGATATGGATTTCATGATGGATCGCCATGAGGAGGTCGTTGATGAAATGTCGAAAGAAGATTTTGAAAAACTGATGGGACAGTTTTAAATATTTTGTTGGGGGCTCTTAAGGAGAAGCATGATGAAGAGTACAAGATTTTGGCTCCAAGCGACACTAGTAACTTTCGTGAGTTTTTGTTTGCTCACAGCGAATGCCGGTGACAAAGGTCGCAAACGTCTGGAAGAATTATTTATATGGAAGGTAAGTGATATTTTAGAACTTACATCGGAACAAGATAGTGAGTTTCGAAGTATCATCGAAGACCTAAACCAAAAAAAGTTACAAGCTAACATTGATATGCGAGCTAGTATCAGAGCGATTGAAAAAGCTGAAAAGAAAGAGGTCCAGATTAAGTTGATCGAAGCCTATAAAAAACAGCTAAACGCTTATTTGGCAGTACAAAAAGAAGAGTTAGACCGCTTGGAAGATTTATTTGGATCTGAAAAGTTGGCGAAATATTTAGTCGTAAAGTCTAAACTTACGCAAAACCTAAAGGTTTTAATGGGGAATAATGGGGAAACTAAGGTTAAGAAACTAGCTAAGCCTGAGGTCGAGTTAGAAAATTAATTTTAACCGAAACTATAAGTTCTATTGTCATATAAGTGAAGAGGGAGTGCACCACCTCCAGACCGAAACAATCACTCTGGGAGGGGACTATGACAAAATTTATTTTAAGTTTATTTGCTTTTGCACTTATTTTTACTTTCGCTCGTGCTGGTGAAAACAACGTAACAAGAAAACCGAATTCAGATTTTACTCAAGAATATCAATCTCTATTGAACAAAAATGAAGTAGAGAAAGCGGAGAAAGACCGAAGATGGGCCGAACACCAACGATATCTTCAGCTCATTGACAGAGGCGGAAATTAATAAATAATTTCCCCTACTTTCGGTAAAAAAGAAAACCAGCCTCTAAGGCTGGTTTTTTGTTTTTAAATACAATCTTTGTCAAAATCTAGAGTTGTTTTTATTTAAGAAAATGAAATCTTGAACAATGGTAAAACGACACAAACAAAAAAATTTTTATCCAGTTTTGGCTTAGCCATTGGCAAGAGATTATAGTGAGTAAATGATGATGAATGGGACTAATTAGCAAAGGATTGTAACTTAAGCTCTACCTAACTTTGGGGCTAAAGTTTTTCATGACATGCTCTGCTACCGGATTTTCAATGGTTCTTTGTGCACTCACTAGAAAGTACTCTTCGTAAACTCCAGGTAACATACCAAGCTTTATGATTTTCTTTTCTTTTATATAAGGTTTGGCAGCAAAGTCCGGTTCAACAATCAAACCTAAGCCATTGGTAGCTAATAACTTTTGAACAGCGGTGTCCTGGGTGTCTACAAACAGCTTGCAAAGGATTTTATTTTCCTGAAAAAAATGTTCCACGTCGTGACGTAATTTACTATGCGGAGTTGGTAAAATTACTTCTTCACCGTTTAGGCTGTGGGGAAAATTTCGTTTTAAGTACTTATATTTTTCATGACCATAAACACCAATTGGAGCTTTACCGATACTACGTAAGACAATTTTATCACTTTCTTGCCCTAGTAGGTGGTGATTTGTGATCGCTAAATCTAGTGAACTAGCTAGTAGGTGTCTGAGTAGTTCTTCTCCTGAACCGTCAATGGCAGTTACCTTACATTGGTCAAATTTTCGAATTTCTTGAATGAGTTTAACCACTAAACTTTTTGGGATACTATCCATTGCGCCTACCTTTACATGAGGGCGTAAGGTGAAGGATTGGTCTTTTAAAACTTCGGTTAGCTCTTGTCCCAAACTAAAGATCTCATTGGCGTATTTTAGGGCTGCTTTACCAGCTTCCGTTAAAACTAGTTTTCTGTTTTTTCTTTCAAACAAGGCCTGGCCAAAGCTTTCTTCTAAGTTTTTAAGCTGTGAGGAAAGGGCCGGTTGACCAACCAAAAGTTTTTCAGATGCTTTAGAGATACTTCCCTCTGTTGCAATGGTTTTAAAATACATTAGGTGATGATAATTTAACCAAGCCATAGTAATTCCTTTTTTATTCACTAGGGAATCAATCTAGTTCATACTTTCATAAAATCAAAGTATTCATTTGAATTTATCTATTTTTATTAAGTTATAAAATAGAATATTGTTTCTCCACTGCTTCCATCCCCCCCCTCAAATTAAGTGGGAGCAGCCCCCCAAAAAGTGGATTTTAGGAGATTTGCCATTTTTAAATCTCCTGGTTCTCGAGTCTATAGTCATGGATGACTATCAGATTTCGGAAAATCCTGAGTCAGATTTTTAAATAACGAAATTGCTAAATGGGTAAAAGGGCCGCTTTCCTAGCTAAATAAATTTTAATGCTTTGATCAAAATATTTTATGCTCAAGTCGCAATATAAGGGCAAATGACCCGTAATTGGACTAAAGTTGTATCAAAATTATACCGATGTGAAGCTAGGAAAGAAATTAGGGGGCCGGTTGAAGCTTAAGAGTCCAAGAAAAATGTTGTGCATTTTCTTTGCTTTATTTTTTCTAGTTTTTGCATTTCAAAATTGTGGAAGAATCGAAGTAACAGAAAAGCAAATAGAAGAGTCGGTCTCTTTAGAAGTACCTAGTGTGCTAGATGTTTCCTTAAACAAACAATTCATAATTGAATACGAAAGAAATACTCCGGTGGATTTTCAAATTCCATTAGAGGAGGAATCGGCTGGTTTGGCCAGTGTATCCTTGGACGAAGAGCAAACTCTGCTCAGCTCTTTGACCCAGTTGAATGCAGTTATTGAAATCGCACAGAATAGTTTCTTGATCACTTACACTCCGGCGAATGGTATTTTGGGAGAAGACTTTTCGAAGCTTTATTTAAAGAGTTTAAGCGGGGAGCTAGTTGAAATTGAGTTAATCTTTCGTCCTTTAAATAATCAGGAAGAGCTTCCTACCAAGAAGGCATTAATTTATGGTCCTAGTAGTGAAGAAAGAGTTTATTTTCAACAAAAACTTTTAGGTTATGAAGCCCCTGAACTTGGTGAAATTTTCAACAAGTGGCCTCGTTTTGCCGGAACAAAATACTTTTTAAATATCGATGAAGTAGATCGTAACAATCCTCTAGCCTATTGTATGAGTGAGAAAGACTCTAATACAGGAAGGTTTACGAGTACTACGGATCCTGAGGGAAATCCAGTACCAGACCCAGGAAGTAATAATGTATGTAATGCCTCGGAAGATTTTTTAGCTATGGCCTGGTCCCTAGTTGGAGACCCGTCTAGAGTCATTTGTGTTGCCAACAGTGGTAGAGTGACCGGTTTTTTAAGCCCGTTAGATTTTGAATACTATACTCATGAGGCGGTTTTAACTTCTACGAATCGAGATGATGACAGAATTGGTATTGTCATTGCTGCACGTACAGATGCTGGAGGTAAGCTACATGTGCTTGAAGCAACTAGAACGCAAGGGGGCACACAGCCTGGCTTAGGCTGGGGTATTCTTTACTATGTTGATGGTGTCACAAAGAAAATCATCGATGAAAAAAGTGTGGGCGGTATTTTTAAAAATAGTGGCCCCGCTGGCTCTAATGATGGATGGAGTGGTAAAAGAACTTTGGTTAGAGTGGTTCGGGATGCAAATATAATCAAAGCAAGCACAAGTGAGTGGTTCATGGCAGGGGAGATACCAAGTATCTCAGAAGAAAGTCTGATTGAAATTGATCTAAACGATGAATCTCTGGGTTTAGAGTTTTTTAAAGGGCCTGGTGCCTATGGGTATTCGAGTTTTAGTCAATACTTCTCAGAGTTTACAGACATTAAATTTAGCACAGGAAACTCAGGAACCTATTTGTACGATTTGAGCACTAGTTCTGTTTATGAGAGGCAGTTAGAAGGTGACTTTAAAGAGCGAACAGATATTGATCTTTATACTCATCTTGGAACTCCAAGAGTCATAACCAATCCAGACACGGGTAAAAAGTTTTTTCTACGTAGTGATAGAACCTACGAAGAAGTGGATTAAAATCCATACTCAATACTTAGACTGGTGAATCCACTTTCCATAGGATCATCACCTTCAATTTTTAAGTTTTCTATTTGGATTTTACTTTTCCAGTTTTTAGCAAATGAAAAATTCTTTAGGCTAAGGATTAGATTTAGTTTATTTCCTTCGATTTCAGAACTAAAGGGTTTGCTATAAGAGATAGCCATGTTCAAATTTAGCAATTTAAAAGCTCTGTTGAAGCCAAAGATAAGCATTGGTGCTTCATAATCAATAGTAGTTAAGCCCTGACTCGTCGAAAAAGACAAACTCTCGAAACCCACTCCAGAATAAAGTGACTTAGTGAAAAAGTAATTTCCTTCTAAGTTGATACCAAGATATTTAGGTGACTCTTGTTCTCCCGTTTGTGACTTACTTAAAAGAAATTGACCACCAATCTTTGCCTGCAAATTATCAGTAAAAGAGTGACTGAAATTTGCATCAATTAAAGTAAAAAGGGACGAATCACTTTCAGAAGCCTGGCTGTGAGATAATTGGGAGAACCTTAGGCCTACATAGAAAGAGGGGGCTTTATCATGTTCCGCTAATTTGATTAGCTCAGTATAATTTAAACTTAGACCGAGCTTTTTTCTTTTGCTTCCCCATGCAATCTTACTGTCTTTATGTTGTTCGTTGATAATGATATTAAAAAGCTTCCAACGGCTTCCTTTACCTGAAGATTCGAAAAGATTACTCCCATACCATATGGCCGAGGCATCCATTGAGAAATGCAGGTTTAGTTTGTCATTTTGTTTTGAAAAAACGCAGTACAATCCAGCGAAAGCGTTTGAGCTTGTTTTGACCAGTTTTCTAATTTTGAGTCCATCTTTTTTACAAGATTCGTGAATGATTAAAAAGTTAGGAGTAGATGCTGAGCGCAGTTTCAAGCTTTGGGTTTTATTGTTTTTATATTTTATTAAAATTATTCCATTTGAGCCAGGTACATTTAAAGTACTTTTGTCGGAAATAACTGGGTAAGTCTCTCCGTTTGTTTTAAAAATGGCTTTTTTGATTTGATTGGCTTTTGGAAATTTAAAATTAATATGGATTTGGTGTTTAGTTTTGTTTTTGATAAATATCAGTTTTCCGCTAATTTTTTTTGAATTAAGCTTTAATAAGATCTCATTTGCCATCAGATTTGGACTTACAAAGAACGTGCATAAAAATAGGAGAGCGAAAGCATTCTTCAATCTAGCCTCTCCACTTTGTAGTCTTTATCGATCGAAAAGCGAAGACTTCGTTTACTATTTCTAGGGTCAATTTTCATTTGAGGAAATTCAATAAGGCCTTTTTTAGTAGAGATGTTCCCTCCAACCAGTGCTGGCTTAGGATTATCGTACTGACCGTATAGCTGGATATCTACTTTGTAAATCCCTGGGCTTAATTCTTTTTGTTGCCATAACTCGGCTCCTGGCCCCTGTCGTGAATCTAAAACGAATTCACCTTTCACTTTAGGGTTCTTTCTATTTTTAAAATCAAAGACAGCACCTTCAGGTGTTGTGATAGAAAGATCAATGTCATGCTTTTCAGTTGTCCAGTAAACTAAAACAGAGAGATGTTTATCATTGTTTGCAGCTTGAGAGGAGGAGGCTTTTGAGTCTTCTTTTTTTGTATTAGGAGACTGATTCTTAGCCTCCATTGCTTTCAATTCTTTTTTTAACTCAGCGATGTTTAAATTTTTCTTTTTGATTTCAGAGCTAAAGTGTTCTGTTATTTTCTTAATCTCTGATTTGTTAACGAATTTTTCTTGCTCTTTTTTAACAGTGAGTTCTTTAGAGACAGCCAAGTATTTATCTTCAAGTTCAATCACTTTGGTTTCTAGCTTTAGAATTTCTTCCTTTTGCTTTTCAATGTTTTGATTTAGGCCTTCAATCTCTTGCACGTAGGATTTTTCAACGGGTTGTTCATTGCCTTTACCCTGATCTGGATTTTCTAAAGGAGTGTCGTTTTTTAAAGTTTGCCCATCACCATCAAGGGACTTGTTAAAATCACCGATGGCCAGGCTTTTAACGGAGGTTTCAAATTTGTGACGTTCCTCTAAGCTTAGGGCATATAGGATAATAAAAAAACCAAACAAGAGTGTCATAAGGTCAGAGTAGGAGAGTAGCCAACTTTCATTAAGTTGAACATCATCCTCACTATCATCGTCATCATCGCTAAGTAGGTAGCGTTTACGACTGATTTTTCTTTGCCTTTTTAATTCCTCTAAGTCCTCAGCTTCCATACTTATCCTTGGCCAGAACTTTTTTGAATGACAGTTTCTTCTTCATCCTCATCTAATAGGATCTCAAGGTTTTTGTTTTTATTTACCGACATTTGTAAATCGGATAGTTCGATTCTTTGATCTAAAGGCAGAAGACTTCGTAACTTCCTAGTGAGTGTATGTGCGGACTCATTGTTTTTGATAAGAATTAGTCCTTCCACAATTAAGTTTCTCATCTCTTCATCTTCTTTATTTACTCGGTTGGTTAAGTCAGCTAAAGGTAGAATCAGCATATTTGCGACAGCAACACCCCAAAACGTAGTTAGAAGAGCGATGGCCATACCTTGTCCAATGATTTCTTTACCTGCGTTCCCTAGATTCATAAGCATCGCAATGATTCCTGTAACTGAACCTAATAGTCCAAAAGCCGGAGGGAACTTAGCTAGAGTAACTAGGGTGTGATAGTCTTTATGGTAAGTTTTCTTAAAAGCTTTGGTTCGTGACTTTAAAACGTATTCGTAATCATCTATGTCCAGACTTTTGTCTTGCATGATTGTGTAACCCTCAGACAGAAGCTTGTGAGAGTAGTTGGTTCTTAGCACTTCTTGGCCAGCTTGGATATTTGATGCTATCTCAATCATGTCTTTGATAACTCGACGGTAATCCACTTTACTTTTTTTAATCATTCGATTTACAAAGATCTTTCCGATTCTTTTGGCCCTATCCATGGGAAAGGCAATGAAGAATGCGGCTATAGTACCACCAACTACTAGGATGATTGAGGATAGATTTAGGATCATTTCTTTAGCTGGAAGCTCGTTAATCGCGCCATAGTACACAGTTAAAAGAAGCAGTCCAATTCCAAATAAAGATGTTAAATTCATTGTTGCTCCTCCAGCTAACTACCTTTCGGTTAAATGCTTGATATCATAAAGTTTTAAAAGGAAATTTGTAAGCAAACTAGACGATAGAGAGTAGACTAGAGTTTATCTTCAAAACCTAAATTTTTCGACTTTATGAAAAGGCTAAAAATCCATCCCATAGTTATTTGTTTGGTGTTTCAATCTTTAAACTGAAAAACCAAGCTTGCTTGTTACAATTTGTTACTTAAAAGCTAAGGTCTTCTGTCTAGAAAGCTTTTAAAAACGAAAAACTTGCAATCAAACTTTTTGTTTCCTATTCCATAAAATTCTTCAATGGCAGGATGTTAGTTCGTAATTTTGATTTGAAGTACGAATGCATTTGAGATGAAATTTAATTTACAAAACATAAACAGAAAACTAAAAATACCACTAAAATTCAGTTCGATTTAATCGAAGTATTGAGTCGAAAATATCTATTTTTATTTTATCTTTGCTGGGGAGATAATTAAAACGTTCCAAAGAGGTGTATGACTGATTTGGAAAAGTAGACGCTAAAAAGCCTATAGATATGATTCTAAGCTTAGGAGTTTAAAAAGAGCCTGTCTACATTTCCGGACTAGTCAAACAAATCTTTTTTAGAGTTCCTGTTTTCTATCGGAATCTCCCGAAGACCAAACTCTAAAAACTAACAACAAAGGAGAGAAATCATGGACAGTGTATTGCACATGCGCTTCGAAAAATTCAAACCTGAAAAAGAAGAGAAAAAGCTACTAAAGTTTACTCGTGAAAAGTTAGAAGAACACCTTCCTTCCGGTTCTATTAGTAACGTTAGTATTCGCAAGGAACATTCTAAGTTTGAAGCAGCACTGAGGATTCAAACAAAAAGGGGAATATTTTATATCAAAGCGAAAGCCGAAGATTTGATGGCATTGAACGCGCAATTACAATCAAAACTGAAACGGCGAATTCGAAAATATAAGGAGATTAAAATTTTCCGACCACGAAAAAAACAAAGACAAAAGCACCATTTGGTGGCTGAGTAATTTTTAGGGACTCTTTCGAGAGTCCCTTTTTTTATGTCATTTTATTTTTCAATCTTACTTGATGATTTTAGTTTTTTAAGTGGGTCTTTGGAGTCTTCATAGGACTTTAAGTGATTTAATAGTTTTTTGAAATCAGACCCAAGGGCAAGGTAGACTTGCTCAAAGAGCTCCTGATTCGCTGTATAGGTGCCATATAAGGCTAGGTGAGCATTATTTAAATCAGACCTTAGAATGTCATCAAAATTTAATACCTTAATTTTTTTGCGAATCCTTGTTCGGTAAGAACTTTGCAAACTGAGAATTTTTTCTTTTTTCTTTTCTAGTTTTTCAGCCAAAGGAAGTTTTTGAAAATTTTCATCATCATAAAGCTTTTGTAGCTTCTTTTTTTCATCGGCAATGAAAGTATAGAAAAGTTTACGCTCATCTCTAGCTGCTTTTATTTTGGCGACGAGCTCAGGCCTTGCATCTTGATAGAATATCTCTGTACCTTTATTACCTACAAAAGTAGCGAGTTGCTCGTTGAACTCTGCGTTGCTTTTTATGTAGATTGTAGCGTGAGTGCTTTCATGTAGAATGAGATTTACCAAGGAAACCTCTGGGTAATTCATCATACTCGAAAGTACAGGATCGTTAAACCAACCTAATGTGGAGTAGGCTGTAACTCCTCTTAGATTTACATCTAAAGATTTTTTTATCATTTCTTGCTCAAGCTCTTCTGCTTGTTGTTTTTGGGGAAAGCCTTTGTAGCTCAAGTCGCCGACGATAGGATACCACCATTTATAGGGCTTTAAATCAAATAGGGGATTGGCATTAACTACATAGCTAACGTATTTATCATCTAGTTTGGAATAGCTAGTGTAATTGTCTGAGGATTTTAGTCCGAGTTTTTCAAACCCAAATTTTCTAACTTCTTGAATTAGTTTTAATTTTTCTTTTTCTTTTTGGGAGAGGTTAGGATCTTGTAGGGCGTCTTCTATTTCTTCGGCTTTCCACAGGATAGACATTTGATGAAAGGCTATTTTTGTGTAGTAAGTCAGACCGCAGCCACTAAGGAGAAACAGAAAAAGGCTAAGTTTTATAAATACCATGAAAATCCCACTTTCGTGGAAGTATCCGTGGTTTTTTCACTTTCTTCGCCATCAATAGGGCCCTGCCAAACATCATAACTCAGACGTAAACTAAAAGTTTTTGTGAGACGAAGTTTGAAACCTAAACCGTATGTTAAATTTTTACCACTAACTTCTGGACTACTCGAGGCGTTTCCATCCTCTCTAAAAGTAAGACGTTTTTTAATTTCAGCAATACCTGCCTTAACGTAAGGATTGAAGGTTGATTCCCTGGTCCCTAGGTTGTAAACCAAGTCAACTCCGCCGTAGGTGTAATTTAAGGATTGTTCTAAAGTTGTCGTAGAGGTTGTGGTTTTAGAGTAATTGTAACCGGTCATATAAGTAAATTCTAAAGCGCCAGTTTCCCAAAAGTAATAGGCCAGAGACACAGAGCTTGATCTACTTTCGGACTCATTGTTTTCACTTACATTAGTTTCTCGCAATGATCCTTGGGCGCTAAATTCAAAAACTCCCGCATAAGAACTGGTGGAGGCAAACAATAAAAAACAGGCTAATAGTACTTTTAAATGTATCATACTGATATTTTAGCAAAGATCGTTTCAGGCCTGGAGTTCTTCTCTGTGAGCTGAGATTGCTAGGCCTTAGATCTAGGCAATTTCATCCTTTTTTGCTGTATCAAATAAGATCTTATGTCATATAATGGGAATTATTGAAGGAGATAATATGAAACTATTATTTGTAACTGCCCTTATGGCTGTATCTTTTTCTTCGGTATCGGCCTTAGCTTGTGACTGTGGAAAAAAAGAATGCGCAAAGAAAGAGTGTGCTCTTAAGAAATCTTGCGATAAGCACGAAGGTAAAGAATGTGCTTGTGGTAAAAAACATGGCGAAGAAAAGTCTGAGGAAGTAAAAGACGAAGTAAAATCTTAAGTCAATTTATTCAAAACTATGCAGCCCTATCAACTTATGATAGGGCTTTTTTTATTGGAATTTTAAACTACATCTTTTTTCTTAGAGGTATTTTTAAAAAACTTTTTTCCTCAAACAAAGACACTCCAGCCCAAGCGTTAAATTGTACACTCTGTAGTAAGAGTCTAGGTGCTGCTAAGCCACTATCTCGTTTGTCTCTAAAGTTTACAAATTCGTCTTCAGTGGTTTTTGCAGTGATTTGTACATTATGATCTTTGTGCTCTTTTAATTTTGCCTTTTCCCAAACGATTCTTCCACCAGGCATATAGTCATGACCAGGGTAAATATCTAGCTCATCACTTAGCTTGTAAAGCTTGTTACTAATAGAGTTAAACATGTCTTTTGAACTTCCTGCTGGGAAATCACATCTTCCGGTTCCGTAATCAGGTGCGAATATAAGGTCACCCGTGAAGGCGGCTTTTTCGTTAATTACTATGGTCATACAAGCGGGAGTATGACCTGGAGTTGCGATTGCTTTAATTTTTAAGTCTCCTACTTGAAACTCCTCAGTATCTTTCATTAGGTGATCAAAGTCTTTACCTGTTTTGTCATTATCCATTGCGAATAGATCGGAAAATACATTTTGAACATCAACAATGTTTTCTGAAATGGCAGTTTTTGCATTGGGGTATTTTTCCTTAAAATAAGAAATGCCAGTCAAATGGTCTGCGTGTGCATGAGTTTCGATGAGGTATTCTAGTTGTAAAGAATGTTCTTTCATATAGTCATCAATGATTTCACATGATTTAAATGAAACGCTTGAAGACTTTGGATCATAGTCAGCTACGCTATCAATAAGAAGTGCTTTTCTTGAATTCGCGTCATATACTAGATAACTTAATGTAAATGTGTCTGGATGAAAAAAAGATTTTATTTCCATGTTTAATGCCTCCTGATACCTTATTAGATCATGAGTAGTTTTTCATAACCTTGATTTAGATCAATAAAATTATCTTCTCTATCGTCCTTAGAAATGATCTGAAGAAGCTAGCTTACAATTTGTCCCAATGAGACATATTGGCAAGGGCATTTTTACTCATATTTAGATTTTATGAAAAGTTTTTGATGACAAAATTGAAAGTTGAAGAGCGATAGTAACTTAGTAACTTAGTAACTTAGTAACTTAGTAACTTAGTAATTTGGTTCATCAAGAGTCTAAGATATCAATTAAAGTCTAAGTGAGAATAGATAAGATAGTCGAATTAAACCATCATCTGCCTGCATTTCCTCAGGTGGGTTTACAAAAGGAGCTGCCGTTTGAAAGGCTTGAATGGCGGCGCTATCCCACTTGCTTTCACCGGATGAGTTTTCAATGTAGGAGTTTACGATTTCACCTTTCGCATTTAAAATGATGACCAACTTACTTAGCCATTCTCTTGATTTAAAACGTTTATCAGGATGTCCAAGTTTTAGTTGCTCAATGTGCTTTTCTATATTTTGCACCCAGCGAATTCGTACCTGTTCATTAACTCTTTGATAGAAAGAGTAGAACTGGTTTCGATTAGTGTTTAAAGCTGTGAAATTACCGTATTCAATATCTTCAAAAATTCGATCTTGAATGCTTGAGATACCTTTTTTATCAAAGAAGTTTTCATAGACTTCTTCTTGCTTTACTTGATCAACAATGGCGGCTTGAATATCACCATTGTCAGAGTCTTCGATCAGATCTTTTACAGAAGCCGTGCCATTATTGGCTTGGCCAATTGGGGGGAGCAACTCTGGATCGATATTTTTAATGGAGGAGCGGTTTTCGGTTTTTCCAGTGGTGCTTGCTTGTTTTTGTTCAATGACTCTCTGACTACGAGCACTTTCAAGGCGAGTGGCTTTATTCGAAAATACATCGACATTAGGCGCAACTGCATCAGCAACTATTTGTTTTTCTGAAGTGTCGATATATTCGATTTCAACAATTGGAGTACTTTCTTCACTAGCCATAGGTTCAGGTTTTAGCTGGTATAGTCCAGCTAAAAACACCAAATGTACTAAGAAACTAATGCTAAGTGCTCGAAAATACATAACAAATCCCAGGTTACTCCACAAAGGTTAAGATTTCAATATTCAACACCCCGTGGTTAAAGTTGAGACACTTTTCTGCCGATAAAAGGTTAGTAACAGGGGGGCCTAATGGCTGAAAATTCTAATGTGATCGATATGACCGCTCGTCGGAAAGAACAAATTTCAAGTGAAGATGGACTTCGTCCTGCATTTGAAACAGATCAGGCTGTATTCGATATGACAGAGCGCCGTCAGGAAGTGATTAAAGAAGAGAGAAGATTAGTTAAAAGAACCATTTTATCTGAGTTCATAGGCGCGTATGCGGTGATCCCTGAACAAGGTTTAGCAAAAGTAGCCATCTATGATATTTCAGAGCAAGGGATGGGGATTGACCTAGAATCAGAATACGGAAACTTCGCAGAAGGGGAAGAGGTTGCCTTAAGAATTTATCTATCTAATGATACGTTCTTACCCTTTGTAGCAAAAGTTTATAACGTACGAAAGGTTCCCGAAGAAGGTGTTTACAGACATGGTGTGGCTTTCATGAAAGAGTCTACAGATAATGATGCTTTAATGCACTTTGTATCTTTTCTAGAAAGTGTTTCTTCAAGTCTTCGTACCGATAACGGTGATGTTGTAGTTACCAAAGTTCGTCGATAAGAATTTAATTAAAAACATTAAAGAGAACCCAAGGCTTTTAAGTCTTGGGTTTTCTATTTTAAGAGCCTCAAGGCAGTCGTGTAATTGTGTTCTACAGTAGCTTGTTTGTTCTGTTGTGTTTGAACGCTTTGGTTGTAGTAGATAAATTTTCCCTTTAATTTTAGACCTTTAAAAAGGATTAGAAACGAGCAGAGTTGATAAAGTTTAATAATAAAATTTAGACCACTTCGCCATCGGGCACTTCTGTTTTTGGTAGTAAAACGCTGTGTGGTTTAATTACGCATTTTTCTCCAACAGTTACGGCACCCATTACACTTGCTTTTAGACCAATGGTTGAGTAGCTGCCGATTTTAGTTTTGGAAATTATTAAATACCCACCCATTCCATAGTGGGCAAAAATAGTAGCGCTTCCACCGATGGTAACATAGTCACCCAATTCTATTAAGCAAGGATCGGAAATGTTACTAGTATTGATCACACAGTTTTTACCCATCTTCATTCCCATCATTCTAAAAAAAAGCATAGTCAATGGAGTTGGAGTTACGATGTCTAAAACAGTATAGCGAACCAATTGTGTAAGTGCATTGTGGTAGTACCAAGGAATGACTTGGAAGGAATACCAATTGCCTCGCGACTCTTTGATTTTTAGCGGCAAAAGTTTATTTACTAAAGGAACAATGAAAATCAAACTAATGGCAAATGCGATATAGCTTGCGGATAGCAAAAATGCGTATGATAAAGCTTTTTGCCAAAGCTCTAAGTTTTCAATACTAGGTCCAAAATATTGAAATAAAAATGCGCCAGGAGTGAAGGCAAGAGCGAAACATAAAAGGCTGAGAAAAACTAAAGGTAGTAGAGTTAATAAAAAGGCAAGTGTTTTAAAGCGTCGAACCAGCCGCTCGGAGACACCCCAAAGACCAGGTAAGTCGGATGATGTTTCGGTGTGAATGCTATGCTTATCTTTTTTATCCATACTAAAATGATAACAAAAAAGTATTAGTCGCTCTAACACAAAAAGATTGTAGTTAAATTGCTTTGGTTTGTTTGAAGGAAGAAGTTTTGTTTTGCTATGCTTGGCTTGTATGCAAAATTGTTTTTCGCAGCTTGGCAGTGGGCATTTCATGGCACCAAATTGGTGACAGATAATTGAAACTTCGCTTCAATGCGGTCAAATCTTTGAACCAAGGAAAATGATTGTGGCGAAAATGAAACTCAGTGATATCAAGATTAATAGTAAATACTTAAGACTCGACACAGATGTAGATTTACTTGCAAAAAGCATTGAGCAAGTGGGTTTAATTCATCCATTGAGTGTGAACGAAAAAAATGAGTTATTAGCGGGTGGTCGTCGTTTTAGTGCTGTTAAATCGCTAGGCTGGGATGAAGTCGAAGTAAATGTAGTTTCTAAATCTGATTTAGAACAAGAGTTGATTTCTATTGATGAAAACTTGGTTCGCAAAGCTCTAGATAAACTTCAATTTGAAGAGTGTTTAAATCGTGGCCGTGAAATTTATGAAGAGCTAAATCCTACAGTTTCAAAAGTTTCTCTAGATACCAAGAAGTTAACTACTGCCGAAAAAGCCGAAGAAAAAGAAAAAGAAGAAGCCGATACAAATTCTTACGCAGCAGTAAGTGCCGAAAAGCTTGGTTTATCTAAATCTGTGATTAAAAGTGCTATTAAGCGCGATGCTTTGTCTTCTAAAAAGGTGAAAGAGGCTCGTAGCCAAGGGGAGATCAGTGCAGGGCAAGCCAATGAATTGATTCGTATGTCTAAAGATGACCAAGATAAAATCTTACCTCATATCAAGAAACACACGATCAAAGACATTCGTAAGCTTGTAGACAATGCTTCTAAGTCTAATGTAGATGCAGCATTGCTTGCTGACAAAACGGAACCAAAACTTCCTAAAGAGTTTACTCAGGTAATGAGTTTGAGTAAGCGTATTAATAAGTTTCTGTCTAAAATTAACTTAGAGCAAATGACTTATGAGGGACCTGAATCTAAAAAAATTGCCACAGAAATTAATAAATTAAATAGTCAAATTCAAGAATTTGCTCGCCAGCAAGAAATTGATTTAACAAGTAAAGATTCTGATTCTGATTCTGATTCTGCAGTTGCAGGTAGCTTTATGACATCTCAAGATTCTGAAACAGAACCAAGAGTAGAGCACTAAAATTATTAAAATCAAGAGGCTTCGTTGACTATAAGTACTCAATGGAGCTTTCTCAGGGCAAAAAGTTTCAAACATGTGAAACAGGATTGATTAAGACAAAGGTCTAGCTGGTATTTCAAAAAGCCAAAAACTAATCCTTTTATTTCTTAAATCTAACCAAATATACGAAAAACTGCTTAAAACTTAAGTGAGTTCCTAACGCGTAAGTACAAAATCTGGTTTACAGACCGAAGCTTTTTGCAATGCCTCTGACTTTTCTAATACAATAGGACTAAGGTGTGGGTATCACACGGGTTTTATGGTTCTAGAAAAGGAGTTGTCTTGGCCGCTGCAAAATACGAACGCAAGATTGTATTAGACACGAATGTTTTACTTTTTGATGCGCAAGCTATATTTAAATTCCCCGATGCGGACGTATTCATACCCATATCGGTCATTGAAGAAATCGACCGATTCAAACGAGACAATGGAGAGAATGGAAGAAACGCACGTCAGTTTTCTCGATACATTGATGAGCTCAGGGAAAAGGGACCTTTAATTGATGGTGTAGAGGTTGAAGACCGCCACACAAAGGTTTTTGTAACAGCTAACTATGCACTAGATAGTATTCCAAAAGAGCTTGAACCAAACAAAGCAGATAACCGAATTTTAGCTTGTGCCGTTTGGTTACAAAATGAGTTTGGAAAAGACACGACTCGTTTGGTTTCAAAAGACATTAACTTAAGAATTTTGGCTGATGTTTACGGAGTAAACGCAGAAGACTACGAGCCAGACGATGTTTCTTTTGAAGAAATGTACTTAGGTTACCGTGAATTGAACGTTAGCTCCGAGGCCATTGATCGCTTTTATACAGAAAGATTGTATCCATTAGATGCTAGCTCTCGCTTAGTGCCTAACGAATACGTAATTATGAAAGATGAAACAAATCCCAACCATTCAGCGCTAGCGAGATTTAGCCAAGTGGATGGTGGCTTAGTTCCTTTAAGAGGAATCTCTGAAAGTGTTTGGGGAATTTCTCCAAGAAATATGGAGCAAAGCTTTGCTTTAGATTGTTTATTAAATGATGAAATCAAATTGGTCTCTTTAGTAGGTAAAGCTGGTACAGGTAAAACTTTAATGGCTCTTGCAGCTGGTTTAATGAAGAGTTTAGATGAAGGTAAATACCAAAGACTTTTAGTGAGTCGACCTATTTTTCCAATGGGTAAAGACCTTGGTTATCTTCCAGGTGATATCAATGAAAAACTAAATCCATGGATGCAGCCAATCTTTGATAATGTGGATTTTTTAATGGGTGGTGATTCTACAAACAGTAAAGCAAGTGGAAGAACGCAAGAGTTGATTCATCAAGGCTTACTAAATATTGAGCCTCTGACTTACATCCGTGGTCGTAGTATTCCTAACCAGTATTTGATCGTAGATGAGTCTCAAAACTTAACTCCGCATGAAATTAAAACCATTATTACTCGTGCCGGAGAAGGTACCAAGGTAGTCTTAACGGGTGACTGTTACCAGATTGATAATCCTTATATCGATTCGGCTAACTCGGGTTTAACTTATTGTGTAGAGAGATTTAAAGGACAAAAAATTGCTGCGCACGTAACTCTGCAAAAAGGGGAACGATCGGAGTTAGCAGAAACAGCCTCAAATGTTTTATAGTCTGTTTTATAAATTTTAATTTTTTTAAGAGGAGCCTTAGGTTCCTCTTTTTTGTGTCTTGCTTTAGCTCTATTGCTTGATTAAATAGAGGTCACTAACGCACTGCCCGTGAAAAGCTTTTCAAGAATGCGCTGAATCTATATGAAATTATTGATGAATTCTTGAAAATATTTAAAAAAATTTCTCAAGAAAAGAAAGTTGCTTTACCGCCTTGGGCTTTTGTTTTATCTAACTCCCATAGCGAACATGGATTTGTTTTAAAAATGCTAAGTCGAGCATTCGTTGCTTGGCGGGGGGAAACAATATGAGAAGACTGCAGTCTTATTTTTCTTTCATCGTATTTAGCTTGTTGCTTTCGATGAACTTACAAGCTTTTGAGCTTGTCGTAGGGGATAAACTTTTTGTATCGGCCAATGGAGTAAACTTAAGAACTTCTCCTGACATTTCTAATAACGTTGCCGGAAAGCTATTCGTCAATGATCTAGTTGAGATCATTGACTCGGAAGAGATCGGCAAATATCGTTTTGTTGCCATTCGATTGATTGATTATCAAGACTCTGGTTTAAATTCTTCGGATACTTTTTATTTTAGTGCGAAATACCTCACAGACAAAAAAATCCAAAAGCCTTTTGTATTAAGTCCTGAGGACAAAGCAAATCATCCTTATCAAATTGAAGCCCTTGTTTCTAGTATTGCTCCAGGTGCACGTTGGGGACATGCATCTGTTCGAGTGGTTGGACCAGGCTATGATTACATTTTCGATTTTGGTCGTTACGGGGAGATGAGAAACTTTGATTTAGAAGGTGATCCAGTTATGCGTATTTGGAAAGACAATATGCAAAAGTATATGGAGTACCGCTCGCAATATGGTAGCACAACTACAAGAGTTGTTTTTGCGAGTAATTCAGAGGCTAATAATAATATTCTTAATTTTTACATAGGAATCGCAGAAGAAGGCGGAGTTTATCAAAATCGAGAAAGAAATTATGTGGCTGATGGAGCAACAAATTATTTCGCAAAAGCTTTAGGTGATTTTGATGCTGTAGAAAACAACTGCACTACAATGACCACGGACGCGGTAGAAATGGCCTTTGCAAATCTTAGTATCCACTCACAGGTTCAGTTTATCGAAGGACGACGAGCTGAAAAAACTTGGGAGTATTTTGACCTTGGTTGGTTTAAAAGAAGCTTTATGGAGGGCCGGTTATCTTCTGCGGTCAAAGACGCCAAAAAACACAAAATTATGTTCTGGCCAGAAGATTTGACGGCAGTTTTAAAAGCAAAGGCATCCTCTTGGCAAGAAATCATTTTAATTGAAGACTATAGAGAAGCTGACGGCAGTAAACCAGCCGAAGTGATTTACAAAAAGTAAATCATTCTTCAGATTGAACTAGTTTTGTTTCAGGGTCTTTACTCGATTTTATAAGATCGGAGAAATGTTTAGCCACCGCTTCAGTGTGGCTTCTACCGATAACAATGGCAAATGTTTTGGATTTTGGATCGTTTTCGAAAAATTGTAGGCTGCCTAGAGCCATTTGTTTTTCTCGATAGGGCGAAATAATTAAAAATTGTTTGTTTGCCTCATCTAATAGCCATTTAACTGCTGCTTCCATAGAATGAACATTTTCGTTTAAGTGATTTACGGCTTGATTTGCAACTTCCTCTGAAAACTCGTTCAAAATTTTTTTAGGGTATTTTAGGCCTACTTCTAAGCTTGCTCTATAAGGCCCTGACTTTAGTTTTTCAGTTAGACTTACTCTTTTCTCAGAAATATTTTTCATACGTTGCTCGTGTATGACATTGCTGTTTTCTACTAAAAAGTTCATATAAGGCAGTTGTTTATTCGTCGTACTAGCATCTTCCACCCCAATTAATTGAAAACTGTTAATCAATTTGGTGGCTTCTATGCTCTTACTAAAAACTTGCTCGTGGTTTTCTCCTAAAATGACTAGACTTCTTAGTTTTCCCGCTAAGTAAAAGTCCACTGTACGGATGTTGTACCCATCTTTTTGGGCCTTAGCGATTAGTTGGAGTTGTGTGGGGGTAAACTGAGTGAGCCGCGGACTTGTACTACAAGGAGCTGCCACTAGCTTTAAGTTGAAGAACAGGAATATAAATATATAAATAAAGTTTCGCACAAGTATTAACGGTTCAAGAATAGTGCCGGTTTATTTCAGGTATTCCTTAAGTGATTTTGAGTTGAGTTATTTTTGCCTGTTTAAGCAATTGTCGCTAACAAAAATTGTTATTTACCTGTCTAAATCTAAGTGCTTTTTCATGGCTAGAAAAACGAAAAAGCCTATAAAATCTCCAAGCTTAGGCTTTTCCTCTTTGACGAAAACCTATTCTGAATTAGCTTCCTCGAATGGACATCTTTTACATTCTCATTTATTTGGTGCTACAAGTGGTTTTAGCGATTTATCTGAATCGCTATATATCTAATAATACTGACTTTTTTTTAGCAGGTAGAAATTTACCAACTTATGCTTTGGCATTTTCAGTTTTTGCCACTTGGTTTGGGGCAGAGACTTGTATTGGATCTTCTGGGGCGGTTTTTAATGGTGGCTTATCGGCATCCAAGGCAGAACCCATTGGCTATGGTTTGTGCTTATTACTCTCGGCAATCATTATTGCTCCTAGATTGTATAACCAAAAATATACGACCTTAGGAGACTATTACAAAGAACGATACTCTGGTTTGTCTGAAAAATTATTAGTTTGGATTATGATTCCAAGTGGCTTGATTTGGGCAGCAGCTCAAGTGAGAGCCTTTGGCCAAGTGATTTCCTTGTACACCGATTTTGATATTAGCTTGGCGATCACTTTTGCCACGGTCTTTGTAATATTCTACACCCTATTAAGTGGGATGCTTGGTGATATTGTAACGGATGTGATTCAAGGTGGAATTTTAGCAGTAAGTTTGGTTGCCGTTTTAGCTTATGCGCTTGGTGAGTTAGGTGGACTTAGTGAGGCGTTCTCACCAATCCCAAGTGAGCGTTTAAGTTTTATTTCTGTTGATCAAAACATCTTTGATCGTTTAGATAGTTGGTTAATTCCAATACTAGGCTCTCTATGCTCTCAGGAGTTGATTCAACGAACATTAAGTGCGAAACATAAACATCAAGCTGTAAAAGCTGGATTAAGTGGGACGGCACTTTATTTAGTGTTTGGTTCGATTCCAATAATTCTCGGTTTACTCGGCTCCCAACTTGGCATTCAAGTTTCAGACGCAGAACAGTTTTTACCGGCTGTTGCGAAAAAAGTTTTACCGGGCTTTTTGTACATTATATTTATCGGGGCACTGATCTCGGCCATACTCTCGACGATTGATTCCATTTTATTAGCGGTTAGTGCATTGGTGAGTCAGAACATTGTAATTCCAATGGCTAAGATTACTGAACCTAAGCAAAAGCTTTTTGTTGCTAGATCATTACTAGTTTGTGGTGGAATTGTAGCCTACGTCCTTGCTCTCTTTGGTGAAAGTGTTTACTCAATGGTTGAAACGGCTAGTTCGTTTGGAACAGCAGGGGTCTTGGTGAGTTTTGTAGGTGGATTGTATTGGAAAAAAGGTGGAAACATAACAGCCATTTTAACTTTGGTGTTTGGTATGATTTTAAGTTTTTCTTTCCACAGTCTTATTGAACTGAAAAGCAGTTTCTCTCTCAGTATTTTAATTTTAAGTATCTTCTATTTCTTTGGTTCCTTGCTGGAAGCAAAACTAGTACAAAGAGAAGGGGAGAGTTTAGAAATCTCTGCTCAAAAGGCTTAAGTCTTTTGCGTGTTTAAAAAACTCTAGCTTTTCATGCTTGCGCGAAGTTAATCTTTAAAGATAATTTTAATTTTAATTTTAATTTTAATTTTAATTTTAGTTTTAAGTTTTAAGTTTTAAGTTTAAGTTTAAGTTTAAGTTTTAGTTTTAGTTTATGCTCAATCGACTTGGCTTAAAATAGGTAAGATAAACTAAAAGACCCGTTGAGATAAAAGTAGTAATACTTTTAGTACTACATCGCATTTCAAAAAAGTCCTAGTTGGATCTAGAGTGTCTACTGACTGAAGGGCTGATGAGTTTTTTGGCTAGTGAAAGTTCTGATCACTTTAAACAAATCAAAATTTTAGTGTTCTTTGACGAGTAAGAATTGAATGCTTAAAAGGTGGGTGAAATCTTTTAAAGTAGACATAAAGTCTCGTTATTTTTCGATGATTTCTATAATTTTGGAATTTGTAGCGGTAAATTCATGCAGATCTTAAATCAATCTTAATAATATGTTAAAGCTCTGTTATATCCTTTTAGCCAAAGGAAAGAGTTTTGAGTTTAGAAAAAAACATTGCCCCAAAAAGTGAAAAAGACATTGAGTTTTTAGCAAAACTGCTTGATAGCCAGTTTCGTTTGCCATTTGGAATTAAGATCGGGTTTGATGGCTTGTTAGGTTTGATTCCGGGCTTTGGAGATCTTCTAGCTAATTTTATTGGCTCCTACATTGTTCTAAAAGCGATACGTTTGGGTGTTTCTGGTTTTGTGGTTTTTAGAATGATACTTAACCTATTTTTTGATTTTTTTTTAGGAAGCTTACCTGTTTTTGGTGATTTGTTTGATTTTTTCTTCAAAGCAAATTTAAAAAATGCAGAGCTTCTAAGTGCATACCAAAAAAACGAAGGCGAAACTAAATCTCGTTCTATAGTATTCGTTTTTGTTAACTTAGCTCTATTATTTGCTCTTATGCTTCTAAGTTTTTATTCCGCTTATGTGGTGATTAAAGAAATTTTCAATCTCTTTCACAGAATGTAAAAAGGCTTTGAACTTTTAGCAGTTTCTTTAATAAAGTTATGCTTCGTAAAATTTTTTAATGTCCAGGACCATATGATCTTTTATCGTTAGTTGCCTTAAGAAACTATTTATGTAGATTTTTAGGGGAGCTGAGGCTGAATGCTTGTATGGCTGTAAAGAAAGCTGACACTCGAGAAAACAATTCAAGCATTGGCTTAGTTTTCTCAGATAATCGGGCTTTATGGTAATATGGCCAGGACCTGGAGGAATGAGAATGCAGACTCGAGTTGTGAGTATCCAAAAATATCAAAATCAAAACAAACGTTGGGGCTTAAACCAATCACAACTTTATAAGTGCGATCTCTATAAACTCATTTTACAGTTTGTGAAAAGAACCAAAGAGCTTCGTCTTGATCCTTTTGATCGTGAGTTAACGATATGGGTAGAGGAGTTAGCCACAGCTGTAACAAAACGATGTTCAAACAAAGATCTAGTCCAAGAGGCTAGAGATATTTTAGATCACGGTATTTGGTCGACTTATAAAAGCAAAACTCTTAATTAAACCTGCCAAGACATTAGTCTGTATTCTTAACAAATCAGTAGTCTTCTGTTTGTATTTTAATAAATTAAATTTCATTAGAAATGGCTTTCAAATGTGAATAAATCGCCATTTGGGAGCTTTTTAGCTCAGGGGCAATATATTCCCTTCTCAAAGGTCCTGAATCGTTTCGATATGGAGCTAATTCATCAAGCTTGGTCTAAAGCCTTCCGATAAGAATATGTGTTGTAAAAAGGAGTGGCGGTTATGAGCGCAGCGAGAAAAATTGAACAATTTATTCAGACCGATAAAAGTAGTGTTTTCTTACAAGGAAATCTACAAAATATTTTTGATGCCCTTTACTACCTAGGGATTATCGACCCGGTTTTAGAAATGGATTGGGACGAAGCTCTAACTATTATGCCAAATTACTCTGATGAAGTTCATGGATTAATCCAGATGGTAAATGAGTTTAAAGGATCTGGAGAAGAACTTGCCGAGGTTTTAAAATCATATGATGAAAGAACCTTGGGTTATTTAGCCATGGAGGTTGCTCGTGAATTTGCCGATTTTCATGCGCGTGAAGAACTACACTAAGTTTCACGCTCTATTTTTATTAACGATTTTTCTAGTTAGTGAACTTGGTCTTGCTTGGAGCATAGACCTTTCTCGTCGACGTAAGGATATGCGAAGAAGAGAAGCGAGCATTCATACAGATTCAGCAGGGCCAAGTGCGACTGATATGCTGAATCAAGTAGTACCTGTTCAACCTAAGCAAGAAATTGTAATTTTAAACACAGAAAAGGGCTTTGTTCCAGACACCCTTCGTTTGGTGCAAGGACAAAGATATAAAGTTCATGTGGTGAACATTAATCCTGATAGTAAAAACAATAGTTTTATCATGGACTATTTTGGAGAGCACCATGGTACTTTTTATGGTGAGAAGAAGTCTTTCGTTTTGAATACCGATAAAGAGGGAATTTATTCTTACCAATGTCCCGAGTTAGCCTTTGAAGGTCGCTTAGTTGTAACTGCTAATCCAAATATGCAGAACAAATCTTACCAACCGCAAAAGGGACCAAATCCATTAGGATCAAAAACCATTAGAGGTCTCGCAAGCGAGAAAAAATGAGCGAAGATATGAGTGCCTTTGCGGCAGCCATTCAAAACTTTTTAGGGCCGGTGATTCCGTATCTTGAAGACGATAGTGTTTCAGAGATACTTATAAACGGTCCAGATCAAATCTTTGTAGAAATAGGTGGAAAATTGAAATTGACCGAAAGTAGGTTTCCTTCTGAGGATGAGCTACGAGCGGCTGTTAATAATATCGCGCAAAGTGTTGGCCGTAGAATCTCTGAAGACAACCCAAGACTTGATGGACGACTGCCCGATGGCTCAAGGATTCATGCTGTGATTCCACCTTGTTCTAGAAATGGAACTACGCTTAGTATCCGTAAGTTTAAAAAAGTAGAAGTGGATTTTAAACAATACATCGAGTGGGGGGCCATTAACCTTGATGGTGCAGCTTTTTTAAATGCTTGTATGTTTTTAGGAAAAAATATTTTAGTCAGTGGTGGTACCGGTTCAGGAAAAACCACTTTATTAAATCTTTTGTGTTCTTCCACTCCGAAGGGGCAGAGAATTCTAGTAATTGAAGATGCGAGTGAATTAGATATCAAGTACGAACACGTCGTAAGTTTTGAAACACAGATGGGTGACCCTGAAGGTAAGGGAAAAGTATCTATGCAGGACCTTTTAAAAAGTGCGCTTCGTCTTCGACCAGATCGAATCATTGTCGGTGAGGTTCGTGGCTCCGAGGCAATGGAGCTGGTGAATGCGATGAATACAGGCCATAAAGGTTGTCTAGGAACCATTCACTCAAACTCTCCAGCAGACGCCATTGTTAGATTAGAGTCTTTAGCTATGGGTGGAGATGCAAAAATCTCGCTAACGGCTTTGCAATACCAAATTTCGTCAGCAATCGATGTTATCATACAGGTATCAAGATTATCAGATGGTTCCCGCCGAATCACTGAGATCACCGAAGTCTTAGGAATCGATGAGGACGAAAATTATATCACCAATGTAATTTATGACATGTCAGGCATGATTCGAGCCGCAGATGGAACTATGATTGGAGAGCTGAAACCAACTGGCAACTTACCTAGCTTTATGGAAGAAATGGAAGGCAATCGTATCCCAATTCCAAGGTCTAAGTTTCAAAAGAAGAAGGCAGCTTAAAAATTTCGCATGGTGCCATCTGTATCATTGATATGTTAACAACGGATTCAGTTTATATGAACTTGCGTTAGTTTTAGTAAAAACTATAGGTCTCAGGCTTCCTAAGTAAGCGATTTTCTTCCAGAGTAAGAGACTTGTGCTAGTTTATTGGTAAAGAATCTTGTATCCCTTTGAATTTACAGGTAGAAATTGGCCCATGCTGTTTAGCTGTAAAATCACTAACTCTGCAATCCAGCTTTTGTCTACTAGTGGTGTAGATTTAGAGCCGTTATATCGGGGCGTCGAAATCCCCGAGGAGTTTTTGCGTGATCCGTCCTACTGGTTAGAGTCGGAAAAGATGGAGCAGTTTTTAGAGAAGGCAGAACAGTTAAGTCATAGCGTAGACATTCCAGGAATTGAGTCCGAAAGTTTTGCAAGTTACCTTGGTCACAATTGTTATCACTTAAGATCCTGGGGCGTATTGGATTCTGTTTTAAGAATGATGCAAAAGTCGCAAGATATTTTTGCTCAACCTGATCGTTTCATAAGTTACTTCGTTAGCCCAGCACCGCCAATTGGAGACATCGAGAAATCAGCAAAGTCGATCTCTTTTGATATCCCAATTAGCGCCGAGGAATTTCCTTTTACAACTTCTTATTTAAAATCTGCGTTTGAGGCAGTCCCTAGTTTTATTGGGGAAGGTTTTGCTGGAGTAGATTGGCGAGCCAATCGTATGAATATTAGTTGGGCTGAGGATGATCAACAGCAAATGTTTTCAGGCGACAATGATCCTGGAAGAGTATTAAAGCCTGAGCTTGCTGAGAGCATTGTAAACTCTTTGGAGAGTTCGCAAAAAGAGCTGGAACAAAAAAACCAAGAGCTACTTTTAAAGAACCAAGAGCTTGAAGAGGCAAAGGTCAGTTTAGAAAAGCAAATTGAAGCGCAAAATGAAGCTGCTAGTAGCACTGGGCATAGTGTTGCTACCGTGGTAAATCTAGCACAGCTCGCTGATACAGTTGCCCAAGAGATTCACGGACCAGTTCAGTACCTTCAAGAGCAAGTGATGCGTCTAAGTGATTATATGGGGCGATCACAACAATTGGTGACTCTCCTTGTTGGGCAAGGGCGTAAAGACAAGCAGATTCAAGAGGCCATGCGCCGAATGGATTGGAATCAAATTACAGAAAACTATCCGGTCTTAATTAAAAACACTACCGATTCTATCATTCGATTAAAAACAATGTTAATGGATCTTTCCTTATTGGTAGAGCCTAGTCAGGTGAATGAAGGGGAACTGGAGACGGTTGACGTAAATGATATTTTACAGAAAACTTTAAGCCTAGTAAATCTTCCGAGCTTGGTAAGCTGTAGCACCCAGCTATTGCTAGATAGAAAACTGAAGCTCCACCCAGTTCGTTTTGAGCAAGCAATGCTAAATTTAGTAACCTATTCTTTACAAAGCATTGGTACGGAAGGTGAGCTTCGCCTTAGAACTCTTAGAATGGATTCTGCAGCGATCATTGAAATCTTTAACTCCAGTAAAAGTCGTACTGAAGAAGAATTAGTTAATGATTTTTCACCATTTCGTGGTGGTGAGTTCATGCCCAAAAGTGGGTTAAGTTTGCCAATCGCTAAATCCATTGTTGAAAGACATGGTGGTGAACTTACTGTCTTAACAACAAATGAAGGCACAAAGTTTGTTGTTCAACTTCCTTGTTAAAGTTTAATTCTTTAATCCAGTTGTTATTTTGCAAAAAAATATATAGTCTTAGATAAATCTAGGAGTTCTTCTATGTACAGCAAAACCTTGTTTCTATTTATTTTAACTAGTTTCTTATTATCTTGTAATGCAAAGAAAGAAAGACCACCTATCGTAGAAGTAATGGAAGAAAAATCGGAAGAGATTGTAGAGCAGGTGATGGAAGCCATGAATGAAAAAAAAGTGGATTCTTGTTTGGAAGCGGTTAGTAAAGTTCAAGATCTAGATGTAACGGTTGAGCAATACAACGAATTAAAATGTATATCAGCAGATTTAGACAAAGATGGAGAGATGGATTTTGTGGTTTCAAATAGCTCTATGAGTAAAGTCTATTTTGTTGGTCTACCTGAGAAGGCAAAAATTGATTCATCTTCAAAAGAAGAAAAATTAGAAAAAGCAGAGGATTTGGAGGAAAAAGAACAAGTTGAGCTTTTGGAATCTAAAGAGGTTATTCATAGTTTAGACATCGAAAACTTTGGGGGACCAGTAGGTATCTTTGAAGCTGGAACTGAAATCCAAGATTGTCCAAAGAGAGATTTTGATGGCATCATCGTTTACGGAGAAGGTGCAGCTAATACCGTGTATCATTTCAATATGGCAAACAAAGAGTTCGATCAGAGTAAGTGCCGATCAGAGTCAAATTAGTCTTAGAGTTTTTTTAGCTGATTTCGTAAGAGTTTGCTCGTGGAGCTAAAGCCTTTAGTACCGCGTAAGGGTCTGTTATCATCGAAATAAGGCTTAGCACAGAGCTAATAGTTTTGCCCATTCGGCGATAAAGACAGCTTTTCGTGAGGATTTATAATAAGTTTGGCATCTCCGCCTTTAATTAGATATTTTGCCTGTTGCATCACTGTTCAATTGCTTATTCCCCCTTGCTAGCTAGAACTTCTAGGCCTATATTATCAAGCGATTTAACAACAATATATGAGAGGTAGAAATGGCAAAAATTCAAAAAGTATTGGCCAGAGAAATTTTAGATAGTCGTGGTAATCCAACGGTAGAAATAGATTTAATCAATGACAATGGACTTCGTGCAAGAGCGGCTGTTCCATCAGGAGCCTCTACCGGTTCTCATGAAGCTCTTGAGTTACGTGATGGTAATAAAGAACGTTATCTTGGAAAAGGTGTTTTAACGGCGATCAATAATGTTCGTGAGCATTTAGCTCCAGTCATCACAGGTAAAGATGCACAAGACTTTTTAGCTTTAGACAAAGAGCTTTTAGCAGCAGACGGAACAGAGAATAAATCAAAATATGGTGCCAATGCAGTTTTAGGCTTATCTCTTGCAATGGCAAAATTGGCTGCTATGGAGCAACAAAAAGAATTGTTTCAATTGTTGGGCCCAGACAATGTGGCTTTGCCAACTCCGTTAATGAATATATTAAATGGTGGTGAGCATGCTGATAATGGTTTAGACGTTCAAGAATTTATGATTGTTCCTGTGATGGATGCCAGTTTCTCAGAAGCTCTTCGTTGTGGTGCCGAAGTGTTTCATAACTTAAAAAAGATTTTAACTAGTAAAAAATTAGCAACAGGAATTGGTGATGAAGGTGGATTTGCTCCAGTGCTTGGTGGTAACGAAGAAGCATTGTCTCTAATTTCATTAGCAGTAGAAAAAGCAGGTTACAAGTTGGGCGATGATGTGGTGTTTGCCTTAGATGTTGCCTCTACTGAATTTTTCAAAGAAGGAAAATACCAGTGGGAAGGAAAAGGAATCACTGGCGAAGAGCTTGGTGAGATTTATTCTTCTTGGGCTTCTAAATATCCAATCCTTAGTATCGAAGATGCTTTTGCTGAGGATGACTGGGCCTCTTGGACAAGCTTCATGAGTAAAAAAGGCGATAGCCTGCAATTGGTTGGAGATGATTTATTTGTAACCAATCCTAAGCGAATTGCAAAAGGCATCGAGGAAAAAGCGGCCAACGCTTTACTTGTTAAGGTAAATCAAATCGGGTCTTTAACTGAAACTATGGCAGCAATGGATATGTGTCATAAGGCAGGGATGAACACTGTGATGTCGCATCGTTCTGGTGAGACCGAAGATGTTACTATTGCAGATTTAGCGGTAGGATTAGGTGCAAGCCAAATTAAAACAGGTAGCTTGTGTCGTGGTGAGCGTACGGCGAAATACAACCAACTTCTTCGCATCGAAGAGATTCTTGGCTCTAAAGCTAAGTATGTTGGAAAGTCTTGTTTCTAAAGCTTAGATTTTAAAAACTAAAAAAATTAAAGAAGCCTCCATTGTTAGTTCATTGGAGGTTTTTTAGTTTTAAATTTTAAAATTAAAATACCAATCTTAAGATGGCTTACTTGAGTTTTTACATATAGTTTGGTTATATTCTTTTAGTTGAATCAACATATCAAGAATTCGTTTTTTAGTCCTTTGAACCATATATTTAGGTTGTTTTTGGTTATCAAGATCTACATTGTTAGAAATAAATATTTTTACTAAGTAAAAAACAAATAGCTGAATACTAATTCCTGCCCCTAATGAATAATTAAAAAGAACTGATGAGTCATAAGAAACTATTTCGCCAAGATATACTATCGTTGCAGCGAGTGCTTGAAACATTCCTATCTGTTTTAGGTTGGGTTTAGAGAATAAGTTTGCAACTTTAAGTAAAAAAGGCGAGTTTTTCTCCTTGATAGGCTCAAAGATATTGGGAAAGTTATTTTTTTCTAAAGTTCGATAAGCTAGCCCATCTAAGAATACATTATTTTGGTGAAGCTGATATTTTTTTAGTCGTGCTGATAGGAATTGAATGATGAGCCTTACTATTTCTGGCTGGATTTTTCTATCATAATTCGTATACATGGCTGTAATGATAGATATGTTCTCTAGGAATTTTTGAGTGTCTGCTTCGATCAATTTTAAAAGATCATTTCTATATTCCTCTGTAACATTTAGGTCGTTTGATTCGGTGTAGACTGCATAGAGTTCCTGAGCATTTAGAAAGGAGTTTACTGCCTTCTCTGCGTGTTTTATGAATAATTTCATCGGAGCACTCGGTTGTTTAAAGGTATCACTGTTTCGTTCTAGAAAGCTTTTGAATTCTCCGTCGGCAGCATAACTGAAGACAGGAGAAAGTAGAGAGAAAAGCAAAGAGATAATAAAACAAACTTTAATCATAGTTACATTTTATCACTATCTTGTTGAATTTCAGATTCGTTTATTGGTCCTAGGTAAAATATTTACGCCTGCTAAAATGTGGGTTCTTTCTCAAAAAAGTGACGCTAAAGGCATAAAAAAAGCCCA
>CERX01096520.1_pt1 | contig 70961 bp, 63 predicted proteins | sample 350251 | NCBI WGS metagenome assembly CERX01 (sample SAMEA2621044, study PRJEB7988) | marine metagenome | biome: marine biome (ENVO:00000447); feature: deep chlorophyll maximum layer (ENVO:xxxxxxxx); material: "saline water (ENVO:00002010), including plankton (ENVO:xxxxxxxx)" | depth 50 m
TAATTTTAATTTTAATTTTAATTTTAATTTTAATTTTAATTTTAATTAGAGGATGTTGAATTTTAGATAAATACAAGGGAATGGTAGAGGTTTTTTAATCTTTTCACTACACTCATATCAGATGCATCGGTATTTTTTCATTCGATAAATCTAGCTTTTACTATTTCTATTATTTCTATTATTTCTATTATTTCTATTATTTCTATTATTTCTATTATTTCTTGTATATTCCCTGCTTTGATCGTTTCAACAAATATTTTTATAGCTAGTATTTTCTTTCTAAAGATTTTAAGTCTCAAAGTTTTATCATCGAGTCCCATATGTTTTTTCGTAAATCTAATGTGTTCTTTTAAAAGTATTTAAAACTGGTTCCCTTTATTGCGAATGAACGAGTTTTAATGGCTTGAAATTCTTTTCTGTATGCTTTACAGGGAAAATCAAGACTCGAACAACTTCATTTCAAGAAATCTTTTTCAGTAACTATTAAAGCCTATTCGCAATTTAAGAGGCCAGCTTTTATTAATTACGGACAGGTTTAAGCTAGGCTTGCAACATCTCTATTTATGTTTCTTGTAAGTAAAGGCTCGGTTCGGATACCACTAATTGAACTAATTATTTCTCGGTCTTGTGAATTTCTAGCTGCTATAAAATGAGTTAGTATTCAAATAGTAAGCTTAGCACCTTGAAGCAAACCTGTTTTCAAAGCGAAAGCTTGGTCATTGAAGCTTTCTACTCCCTCCTATCAACATAGCATTTTACCCGGCAATTTTAACCCAATCCTTTGCCCTGAAAAGCTTGATTTTCTGGCCCCTTGGTCGGGAAAAACGTAAAATAGAAAGATGAGATTTTTGTATCACGACCCTATTGAAAATAAAGTACTAACGAAAGAAGTTTCGGATGGAATGACGATTGGTCGTAAAAACGCTGACCTCGTAATAAGAGATGGAATGATCTCTACCAAGCACGCTCGCATCGAGATGGAAGGCTCTGCTTGGTTTCTTGTAGACCAGGCCAGTACCAATAAAATCAAAGTTAAAGATAAAACGCTTGAGCGCTTAGAATTAAAGGATGGAGTTGAGTTTTACCTCGGCAACGTCTTGGTGAAGGTCTTAGACAAGGACATGAGCCTTGAGAACACCCAACTAGAAGTGGAATTAGAGGAAGAAAAAAAGCATCATTGGTCTCATGATATTGAGGATATGATTAAAGACCTCGGTCAACTTTCTGCGCAATCTGATCACAGAATCTATGCTTTTCACTTTCATGTTCTTTTAAGAGTGATTTCGGGGCCAGAAGAAGGTAAAAGCTATTCATTGCTTTATGGCCCAAGAAGCTTTGGCAATCTAGATGAGGACATTTGCATCTATGATTGGGCCATAGATGAGAGTAGTTTCCAATTGGTAGAACATGATGGTGGAATTTATTTAACCACTAGTTTTCCTGATAAAATTACTGTAAATAAAAAATCATTGGCGACTGTGAAGTTAAATTCAGGAGATAAAATATATCTTGGCCAAAGTTGCTTAGAGGTAGAAATAGAAGCTTATGCGTGAAGTGGTAAAAGAAACCGGATACATTGAAAGCTACGACGGAACCAAAATTTATTTTGAAAGCCGTGGTGAAGGGCCAACCATAGTAATGGCATATGGTATTGGCTGTTTAATGAATCATTGGCGTCATCAAGCAAAGTATTTTTCTCAAAATTACCGCACAGTTCTTTTTGATTATCGCGGTCACCACATGAGCGAAAGACCTGCTCTACTAGAAAACCTAAATGTGCATGCAATTGCAAAAGACCTTAAAGCTTTGTGTGATCATCTAAAAATTGAGAAAGCCAGTTTTTGGGGACATAGCTTTGGTGCTCAGGTTTTGTTGCGCACATATGACAACAACCCTGAATTATTTGAAAACCTTGTTTTTATCAACGGCTTTGCAACCAATCCTCTTAAGGGAATGTATGGCTTAGATTTAGATCCTATTTTCAGAAACGTAAAAAAGGGCTATGAAACTCTGCCAGAAACTATCTCTACTTTATGGAAACTCAGTGTTGATAATCCCATTACCAATCGTTTAATGGGCTTAGCTGGTGGATTTAATTTAAGTCTAACTTCATTTAAAGACATCCAAGTTTATACGAAAGGGGTAGCCTCCATAGACTTTGATGTTTTTACCTATATCTTTGAATCTATGATCAACTACAACGCGACTGCTGTGCTTGAAGAAGTAAAAGTTCCTACGCTTATTATTGGTGGCGCAAAAGACTCGGTAACCCCATTGAGTTTTCAGAGAGAGTTTCATCAAAAGATCAAAGGAAGTAAGCTCCAAATCATTCCATATGGCTCGCATTGTTCTCAGTTAGACATGCCTGATCTAGTGAATTTAAGGATTGAAAAGTTCCTTTCCGAAATAGCTTATAGATAATATTTATTCGAAAATTAATTTTATAACTTTTTTGCTTGCACTTTGTTTTCACCTAATCTATGGTTCTCGTCCCCCAAAAGCTTATGAATTGAGCTAAAATTGGGACGTTTGACTAGACCTTTATAAAAGTAAATATATTTATTTTTGTCCATAAACTGTTAATATATCTACATTATTTTCAAAAAAACGTCTCAATTTGAGAAAATTTAACTAGTTTTCTTTCTTAAACGCTTGTTTAGATTTATAATGTAAATAGGTTGGGAAATAAAATACCATATGCGTTTTGGTTGGTATTCAAAATGTTAATCGTGGAACTGGAACTTACTTAAGTTGATTAAAAGGAGAATAACTATGGTAAACCCCCTTCTAGCACAAATGTTAGGCAATTATTTTAAATCGCGCAGAAAAGAATTAGGCATCACGCAAAAACAACTAAAAGATAAGCTTGGTTTTTCTGCACAGTTCTTAGGTCACATCGAAAGCGGTAAGGCTATGATTCCTGAAGCTGCTTTTCAAATCATTATTAATGAGTTGAGCCTAAGCCAAGAAGAAATCACTCGAATTTATTCGGACGCAAGTCGCAGATACATTGAGAAGGTTTTCTCTTTAGCAAACCAAGGCAGTAATGCAAACGCTGTAAACGTTGGATAATTCAAATTGTCTTACATGAAAAATTTAAAATAGCCTCTTATTTAAAGAGGCTATTTTTTTTGAAAGTCGATAATACAAAAAACCCAGCGCAAGCTGGGTCTTTGGATTTAAGTTTAAATGCTTAAGTTATTTGTAAGCAATTTTATCGATATCAAAGCCGTACTTATTTACTGAAGAATCAGAAACCAAACGAATGCTCATTGAGCTTCCTGAAACGGCAACCGAATAAGCTCCGTCATTGTTGCCAGACATTTCACTAACAACTTTTCCTTCAGCATCCATGATGTACACTTTGTCGAATTTGTTTTCTGTTTCAAACTTTGAAAAGTGAACTGAAATCATCTTTGCTCCCTCTAAGCTTACTTCCCAAGTTTGATCAAAGTCTTTTTCGTAAGGATGTGGACTAGACAGACTATAATCAACAGTTTCCCAGTTAGCAGGATCATTTGGATCAATAGGTGCAACTTGATTTGTAACCGCATAGTATGCGTTCACCACTCCACCAGTAATTGTTTTTCCACGCATTCCAGCCATTGGACGAACAGTGTTCATCAAACGTTCTTTCAGTTCTACTCCAGATAGTCCTTTATCAACCGAAAGAACTAGAGCCGCAACACCAGATACGTGTGGTGTAGCCATTGAAGTTCCGGACCAAGCATCATAGCCACCAGGAATAGTAGACTGAATATTTCTACCAGGCGCTCCTAGGTGAACAGTGTTCAAACCATAGTTTGAGAAGCTAGCTCTCTCACCAGAATTGTTAATTGCCGCAACAGAAACAACATTTGGTACATCATAGTTCGATGGATAATGTGCCCCAGAATCATTGTTTTCATTGGAGTTACCAGCAGCAGCAATAAAAATTGCCTTTGCTTCATTGGAACGTACGATAGCATCTTTTAGATTTTCTGAAAATCCGCCTCCGCCCCATGAGTTACTTTGAATGTGCGCACCCATAGAAGTCGCATAATCAATGGAAGAAATTGCTGCATCTAAAGTCCCTGAACCAGATTCAGATAGAAATTTTAATCCCATAATCCTTACGTTCCAAGCAACACCTGCAACGCCAATTTCGTTGTTACCTTCTGCGCCTATAGTACCCGCACAGTGAGAACCATGACCATGATCATCCGTTGGATCTGCATCATTATTAACGAAGTCATAACCATGAATATCATCTACATAGCCATTATTATCATCATCAATTCCGTTGCCTGGAATTTCCCCTTCATTTACCCAAATATTATTTTTTAAATCTGGAATCGTTGGATCAACACCAGTATCGATCACAGCAACAACAACGTCTCTTGAACCAGTTGTGATATCCCAAGCTTTATCAGCATCAATATCTACGTTCTCAACACCTGGACGCCCCTTTGGATCGAGTTGTCCTTCGTTTACAAGCCCCCAAAGCTTTGAAAAATCAGCATCATTTGGAGTGCGATTAATCGTGTAGATGTAATTTGGCTCAGCAATTTCTACCCCACGAATCGCTTCAAGAGTTCTAATACTAACGGCGGCTTTTCGAACCAAAGTGTCTCGCACTAACACTGCCTTTGACTGTGGACTAATCTTACGGACTATTTCCATTCCTAATTCATTTTGAATTCTCAAATTTTCTTGCTCGAAAGCCTGTTGAGATAATCTTACGACGTACTCTCCAGGAACTGCGGCTGGTTGATTGGCTTGGGCGCTTATTCCAAATGAAACAAGCATCGCCCCTAAGGCTAATTTATTCATTTCCCCTCCGTGGTTAGAAAGCACATACCCCCCGGTTAGGCTTCCTATTTTTACTAAAAGCTCCTCATAAGCTTTTAATTATTTAGCACGCGAACGTGCAAATTTTTTTGGTAGTGATTGAGCTCGGTCACTTTTTTATAGTTTTATGTTAGCAATTCAACTGCTTACGTTTTAAACAGGAAATTGCTTCTACTTACTTTCTAGACTTAGAGGAAGTGAAACTCTGTCCCTTTATCCTAAATTCAAGACTAGACCTGGGCCTTTCGACCGAAAAAGGAATAACAATGTTTAAGAGCACTGAGAACAATATTTTATAATACTAGAGTCTTTAGTCCTATGAGTTTTAATGAACTAATAAAAATCGGAAGCTATTCCTATATAAAAGTATTTAAAAAAAGATGCATTTAATTTTTATTGCGAGAGTTTAAGTTTCAACGCCAATGAATTTAGAGATGACTTTTGTTATTAGCAAAGAATCAAAAAATGCTCTGATGATTCGGCATAAAAACACTTAGACTATTTTTTATAGATTTATTTTTTTCTTTCTACGAACTTACTTCATCCAGAAAGGAGTTTGTTGAAATCGAGGGTAATAGTATTTTGTAGAGCTAACTTTAAAAAAAAGCTCCCTAAAAAGGGAGCTTAAAAATTTCCAACAGGGCATTTCTTCAAAAAAACTTACCGCCATCCTAGCGTCTCCCTGCAGGAGTATAAGTCTAAGCCAATTTTTTTCCATCAAGCTGGAAGCTCAACTGACCTTTGCTTTCTGTCTTGTCTAAATTTTTGTGAATTTCTTTAATATGGGAACCAGCCTTAACAGCTTGAGGAATCTCGAAAACCTCGGCCCCATTTTCTTTGTAATTCGCTTGTTTGATTAAGTGTTTGATAAAAGCCTTTTTAGCCCCGTCATCTGCTTCGGGATTAAAACCAAGCTCTTTCATTAAATCGCCAACCTTCTTCACTACTAGCCTCCGTGCTAATGTATCGGCTTGCTGGACTTAAGACTTGATGTTTTCTTTGAGGATGTTCTTAGATGAATTCTGCCAATTATTGAGTCATAAAATTGTGGATTATTCCGTGTACAGCGTGGACAACCCTTACTTTTATTAGACAAAGGTAAGGGAAATTTAGGTTAGCAAAAATTCTATTATTTTTTTATATGCTTCTTATTCTCATTTATACCACTAGATGTAGTGGTAACTAGACCTTAGTCAATGATATATTGTGGATAAACCTGAGGACATTGTGGAAAAGTCTGCGTCAAATCACTAGGTCTATCCTTTTTAGCATAAGATAGCCTTATTTTGCGCAGATAAACAGCTACTTAATATTCTTACATAAAGTGAAACACATCCCAATTAAGGTGCAAAGGTATTTTGTTTTTTCTGATACTTGCGATGGACCATCTCAAAAAGGTTATCCGCAGCAACTCCAATTTTTTCACCATTACTCAATGATTTTGAAACCCCCTCAAAACTAGTCGGACCTCTTTTTGCCCCAGCTTTGTTTTTGGCCATCAAACCATTTAATAGATCATTCATATTAGGCCCTGCCGCTCTGGCAACTCTAGTACCAGTGTTTGCGCCTCTTCGAGAGCCACCACCCGCATAAGCACCAGCAGTTCCCATAAGACTTTTTAGTTGATCGTTTACGTTCTGTTTTTTTGCATTAGCAATTGCTGAATTCAATGCAGCGATAGATTCATCCGAAAAGCCACTACTACTTAATCCACCCGATGAAGACAATGCGCTTAAGGAAGCACTAGAACCATCTGGTAAAGTAACCGTTTGGCCATCGGCTGAAACAGAAACCCCTTTCGCTGCTAAGGAATCAAGTACTCCTTGAACTCTCGATTTAAGGGCTGAATTTGCAGTAGTCATCTTATTGGCATAGTCACCATAGTTATCAAAAGTAAAGCCACTTCCAAAATTAGAAGGAGCTGTCGAGGAATCAGAGTCAGAACCTGTAAGTCCGGTATCTCCAGTAGAAGTGTCATAGGAAATGGTATCAATAGGAGTTACATCGTCGATAGTAAAAGAGCTATTACATAAGGCCGCACCCATGGACTCTTCACAACTTGCAACGTTCGACAAATTGCTAGATTTACTAGAAGAAACCAACATACTTGCTGCCGAAGTGGCAGCGGCAATTGCCATCATACAACAAGGAGTTGATACTGGGCTACAGCAAGCTTCTGATTTTGCTGCAACACCTGAATTAAAAACAGCAGCTCCGGACGCATATAAAGATGCCCCAGCTCCAACCGTTGATATGGCTTGAGCCGCATCTGCCTGCGCTCTTGCTGACAATAATAAGGCTACGAATAAAATCATTGAATTAATTAAAAGCTTTTTCATCAATATCCTTATCGGAAATTAATTTGTATCACTTTAGGATTTTTGAACTTTTTAGATTTTTATTCGGCAGCAAAAAAGATAATGATTTCAGATGTTTGTAGATGGAAACTAATTTTATGAATAATTTCTTAGAACGCTCCTTTCTCACAAAATATTTTGTAACAAAGAAGTGATGTAAATAATTCTGTTTTCTAAAAATGTTAACCTAGCAAATATTCAAAGTCTTCTCTTGTTAAACCACCAGATTTAGAAAGAGTCGCATCGTCTGGGCTCTCAATGTCGAACAATGAGTTAAAGTAAGAAGACTTTCTCTCCTTAAGCTTTTCAATCTTTTCTTCCACTGATTCTTCCATGATATAGCGATACACTTGAACCGCTTTTTTCTGACCCAATCGGTGAACTCGATCTGTGGCCTGATTTTCAACGGCAGGGTTCCACCAAGGCTCAAGGTGAAATACGTAGCTGGCTTTGGTTAAGTTCAAACCAACACCACCTGTCTTCAAGGTCATAACTAAGACAGCACCCTTTTCATACTCTTCAAAGCCTCGTAGAATTTCTTCTCTCTTGTTTTTTGAAGAACGACCATCCATTGTAAAAACCTTAATGCCTTTGGCTGTTAGGTTTTGAATGATTTTTTCTAAGGAATGAATGAACTGTGTAAAAACAATGGCGCTTTCATCGGCCTCAGTAATGCTCTCTAGAGTATCTGACAACAACTGAATCTTTGGAGGACTTTCTTTATAGTTTACTCCTGGTAAAGCAGAAGGATCACTACAAACTTGTCTTAATCGCAATAGAGCCGTTAACATAATCATTTGGCTTTTTGCTTCACCCACTTCTTCGATAGATGCTTTCACTTTTTCGTTCCAAGAAAGAGCAACATCGCGATAGATCTTTTTTTGTTCATCCGTGAAAGGAATTTTGATAATAGAGATAGTCTTCTCTGGAAGCTCAGTTAAGATTTCTTTTTTCGTACGCCTTAAAACCAAAGGTCGCGCTTTTAATTTCAAAAAGCGAATGTCTTCACGATCAATATTATAAGGATTAACGTAAACCTTTTTAAAGTCTTCATATGTGCCTAAACTTCCAGGAACACATAAATCTAGTAAAGAGTAAAACTCTCCCAAATGATTTTCTAGTGGTGTACCGGTCAAACAAAGCTTGAAGTTAGCATCCAATCTTCGCGCCGCTGTTGTACGCTTGGTAACAATGTTTTTTAAGTTTTGTGCTTCATCGAAAATGTGAATGTTCCAGTTAAACTCTTGGAAAAAATCTTCGTGCTCAGTAAAGAGTCCATAAGTACTGATTACAATTACATGTTCATTGTTCTTTAATTCATGTTCTATTTGTGGTTTCTCTTTGGAATTAAAATTAATGAACTTCAAATTTGGAGTAAACTTCTTAGCCTCAGATATCCAGTTGTAAACTAGAGAAGTAGGAACCAAAACCAAAGCTTTTCCCAAATCATCTTGATCTTGCAGACTATCCAAAAAGGCCAAAGCTTGCAGGGTTTTACCAAGACCCATATCGTCAGCTAAAATTCCACCAAGTCGCAACTCATACAAATCTTGTAGCCAGCGAAGGCCTTTTTCCTGATAAGGCTTCATTAAATTACCGAGATACTCACCCACTTTAGCTTTTCTATCCGTGTCTTGTAAACGATCAAAGAACTGAGTGATTTTTTGCCACTCCTCTCCACCTTTTACATCCACACCGATGCTTCTTAAAGCAAGTAACTCTAAGCTCATACTCTTTTGAATTTCAAAATATGGTTTCTCTTTTGTCTTTGTAGATTGCGTGACTTTTTTATTAGAAATTCGATTCCAAAATTTTTCTAGAATCTTCACAGAAGGAAGTTCACTGCTTTTTAATATATAGTATTTTCCATTATGAGAAATCCACTCACCTTGCGAAAGCCTTCTTGCTGATTCAAAATCAATCTCATTGCCTTTAAGGAAAAATTGAGGATGAAGTTCAAACCAATCGATTTTTTGTTTTCCAACCAAGGTAGCATCTTCTTTGGATTTTTCTTCTAGATTAAATTGCCATTCAAAATCGGCTTCATCAATAATCGTTACATCAACACCATCAACAAATATATTCCAACCCTTAGCATTTAAACCAAATAACTCTGAAATAATTAGATTTCTTTTTAGTCCTTTTGAATACAAGCCATAACGATCTACATTTCCAAGATTACGCTCAGACAAAACCCTTAGTTCCCAAGAGTTTTCTGTATAAAATTTTTCTTCTTCCGTTTTATCAAACTCAAAAGTACTAAAGTTGGTGCGTGATTTTAGGAAGCAATCACCATTACTAGAAAGTACCGCCGCTCTTAAAAGCTCCATCAAAACCACAAGGTAATTATGATTTAACTTCTGATAGACAAACTCTTTACCACCCACAAGAAGGCGTAAATCCTTTTGTTGCATATCGCCGATATAGCCGAACAATTTTTTGAAATTATCTAAAAGTGTTTTTGAACAAAAAAGCCCAAAGCCATCTGCTTCTGAGCCCTGCTCGCTGGTTGCATAATATTTTTGTAAATTGTTAAAAAGAAAATCAAAAGCCTCTTCGTCTTCTCTGCTCTCACCGTCAGTGTTTTGGCCATGTAAATAATGAGTTAAAGATTCATAGATAAAATAATAGTAAATCCCTAAGTGCTTAATGATTTTGTTATCAATGCTTTTACGCAGACCCTTCGGAGTAAACTGATACTCGAGAGCGTCAAATGCCCCACGAAATCCACGATCCAATCCCACACAGATGGGTTTGAGCCAACTTGGGAAGTTTAAAATTTCTAAATCTTTCTCTCCATTTTTAAAGCCAAAACTAACGCTTAGCTTTCCTTCTTTAGAAAAATACAATTTACCAGAATATTCATTTTCTTCGACATTCACCTGTTCATGGGCAAAGCCAACTTGAATTTTATATCTCTCTGCCATTTCTCCACGTATTAAATGAAAAAAGCTCAAAGCCTTTTCAGGTGACTTTACTTCAAACTCAAGGCTGCTCTCATCAATCAAGGCCTGCTTTTGATCCAAGTCTGTAGTTGGCACTAATTCTTCCTCGATCAAACGAGTGGCGATGCCATTAAAAAGCCCTGCAATTCGATGAAAAACAAAAAGCTTATCAGCATAGTCTACATAAAAGTTTTTAAAGAAACCATGGTCACCAGGTACTTTGATGTCTATTTTTACTTTTAATCGATCATCATAGGAGTGAAGTTCATTTTCTAGCTTCACAATTCCATTTTCAGTACATTCAAGTTCATTTTCAAAACGAACAAAACTCATCTTCGCAAGCTCAGGCCTTTGCTCAGTAGAAACATAAAAATCCAAGCGACGGTTTGCTATCATTTTTTGTAAATTTTTAAGAATTCTTAAGAATAAATATTCGATTTCTCCAAATTCTAATTTTGCCTTTTGGTGGTCACGAATCCAAAAGTATGGTTCAAACTCAAAATCTTTTTCGTAAATCCCTTTTCGCAAAGGTAGTAGATCCGGGTGAAGAAATTTTGCTAAGGGATGATAGATGATTTGATTCCAATCCACCACACTGCCATCTTCAAATACATAGTAAAGACAAATTCCTAAAACTTTTCTTACTTTCTCATAAGAATTTTTTAAGCTCGTGTTTGAGGCTAAGTGAGGAACTAACTCCGAGGAACGTACAAAAGAGTTTTGATAGCGATGATCTAAATCATTATAGCTAGCGAGCTTTAAATCGCCCAATTGCTTTTTGATTTCTTGGTGAAAAGTTTCAGTAAAATTCTCGTCACCTACTTCAACAACAACCGCTTTTAATCGATTTTCAGAACTCAAAATACCTCCGAGTGAGCAAAGCTTGAGTATAACCAATAAAAGTCGGATGGGCTTTTAAAAAATTGGTTTTAACAACAAAATTTGGCTTTAGTAGAATTAGCCTATACAAAGACAAAAAAATCTGCTATGCTTCGCGACCTTCTCTTTTCGTTTTCAATTAGATGCTAATTTTATGCGTTTTTTGTTTTTAATTTTTTAAGTCTAAATGCATTGAGTTATTTTGGCCTTATTTTGAGCGAAAATACTGTTTTATCCAGGCTTTACAATGGATGAAACTTGTCTTCAAAACTCCATTCATATATTCTGTGCCCGCTTATTTTTAGACAGATGTTTTTTCTTAAGCTTTTTTTATTAGAAACTTTTGTTTAATAGTTTCTTTACAATTTTAAAGACTTAGAAAAAAGATCGAAACACTTAGAATGAAACAAGTGTTAAACATTTTCAATCGGGAGTAAGGGATGAAAATTCTAGTTTGTGTAAAACAAGTTCCAGACACAACTGCAAAACTTGTAACGAAAGCAGACGGTTCAGGAATCGAAGAACGTGGTTTTAAGTGGGTGATGAACCCATATGACGAGTTTGCTGTAGAAGAAGCTCTTCAAATTAAAAAAGCAAATGCAGCTGCTAATATTACTGTTGTTACCTTGGGACCAAAAGCTCGCGTGGTAGACACTTTGAGAACAGCTCTAGCAATGGGTTGCGATGAGGCTGCACTTATCGATGCTCCAGCGGAAGCAGACTCCTATCTTACAGCTACCGCCTTAAGTAAGTTTATCGAAAAAGAAGGCGGCTATGATTTAATTTTGACTGGTAAACAAGCGATTGATGGATCACAATCTTGTGTTACACAGATGTTAGCTGAAAACCAAGGCTTGGCCCATGCAAATATTGTTTCCAAGTTAGAGCTTGGTAGTGATAAGTCCGTTGTAGAACGTGACCTTTCTGGTGGAGCAAAAGAGGTTTCTGAGATCCCTGCTAAATCAGTTATTGGCGCAAATAAAGGCTTAAATACACCTCGCTATGCTAGCCTTCCAGGAATTATGAAAGCGAAAAAGAAACCAGTAAATGAAGTAAGCCTTGGTGACTTAGGTTTATCTGATTCAGACAGTAAAACCAAATTAAGCTCTTACAGAATGCCGGCTGAGCGCCCGCCGATTAAATTTTTAGACGGTGAAGCAGCTGCTCAAACATCTGAATTGGTTAAACTATTAAGAGAAGAAGCAAAAGTAATCTAAGCTAGGAGAAAATAATGAGTAAAGTTTTAGTTTTTTGTGAAAGTGCAAATGGAAGTATTAAAAGCTCTAGCTTAGAGTTAATTACTGCTGCAAAGAATTCTGGTCTCGAAACTGTGACATGTTTGTTAGGTTCCGATGCTCCTACGCTGGCTGCAAGCTCTGGAAACTATGGTGCCACAAGTTCTGTAGTTTGTAGCGATGCCAGTCTTGATGCCTATAATTCGGATGCCTACTTTAATGCGCTAGAAGCGATTATTGAAAAGGTAGCTCCTACAATTGTATTAGCTTCTGGTTCAGCACCTGCTAGAGATGTTTTCCCAAAACTGGCAGCAAAATTTGACTCTGGTGTCGCAGCTGATTGTACAAGTATCGAATTTAATGGAGACAATGTAAAACTAAGCAAGCCTTTGTATTCAGGGAAATGCATCGCTGATCTAGATTTTCAAAACTCAAAAATTCAGTTTGTTTTAATGAGACCAAATCAATTGCCTGTTGGCGAAGCTGATGCTTCCGCTACAGCAAGCGTTGAGGAAGTAGCTCTTCCAGCAAAAGATTTGCGAGTTTTGATCAAAGAAATCGTACAAGGTGCATCGAAGCGCGTAGATCTTACGGAGGCAAATATCATTGTTTCCGGTGGTCGAGGTTTAAAGGAAGCTTCTAATTTCAAATTATTAGAAGATCTTGCTGATGTGATCGGCGCTAGTGTTGGTGCAAGTCGTGCGGTTGTGGATGCCGGATGGGTAGATCACAGCATGCAGGTCGGTCAAACTGGTAAAACCGTTGCTCCAAGTCTTTACATTGCATGTGGAATTTCAGGAGCAATTCAACACCTGGCGGGTATGAGTTCTTCAAAAGTCATCGTAGCTATTAATACAGACAAAGAAGCCCCTATTTTCCAAAAGGCTACTTATGGAATCGTTGGTGATGCTTTGGAAGTACTTCCTGTTTTAACAGAAGAGTTCAAAAAGATTCTTTAAGCTGTTTAAATTTTTAATAAAAACTAAAACCCTCTAGATCAATCTAGGGGGTTTTTATTTTTTAGTTGGGAAGCCTACAAAAATCATAAGTGAACTACTGTTATTCAAAAGTTTAATTATTTCAGTCATCTAGCTAGGACATTCTCTCTAGATGATTAAAATCATAAAATATTGTGACAATAGTTTCTTCTCAAAAAATTTTTAAGGACATCTCTGTTTGATCTGTTAAAGTATTCTTAAATGATTTCCATACCATGGAGAGTTTTAATGAAACAAAAGTTTTTCGCATTCTTGATTTTTATTTTCTATCGTTGCTTACAAATGACTTGGAAAATTCAAATCATTGAGAGTGAGGATTTTAAAAAAGACCTTGAGGAAAAGCAGCCCTACTTAATTTCTCTATGGCACGGAAATGAATTAGCGATCCTTCATATTTCTAAAAGATATAAACTATCTGCCCTGGTGTCTCACTCCAAAGATGGACAATTAATGACTAATGTTCTGCAAATGATGGGTGTTAAAATTGCTAGAGGCTCCTCGAGTCGTGGTGGCGTTGGTGGATTAAAGGCCTTGATTCGTCTAATTAAAAAGGGCTTTGCCACGGTTTATGCTGTTGATGGACCGAAGGGACCTTACCGAGTTATTAAGCCAGGTTTATTTGAAGCCGCAAAGTTAAGTCGCGCAAAAATATATCCTTCAGGAATTGCTGTATCAAACTATTGGATGTCGAAAAGGTCGTGGAACAAAGCCATTTTACCAAAGCCATTTTCGAAGATTGTGATGGTAATCGGAAAACCCATGACGGCAGAAGCTGTAAAAGCTGACCCAAGGTCCACAGACCTTCGATTGGAAATGACCCAATCCATGCACAACGCAGAGCAAGATGCCCTAGCTCGACTTGCCGAGATGTAAAGCCAATGATAGCCTTTTATTAAGTATTTTCAATGATATAGATTACCTGGAGGCAAGGGTGAATTTCTTAAAAATTAGCGTATTAATTTCTTTGGGTATGGCTGTTAGCGCGACAAGTTTTGCGAATGTAATTGCAACTGTAGGTAAGGCTCAAATCACTGAAAAAGAGTTTAAGACTCGTTATGCAAAAGTTTTGAAAGAGGCCGTTCATCCACCTACTAAAGAAGCCTACCTAGAAGATATGATTCGACTAGAGATTGGGCTTCAAGAAGCAGAAAAAAATAATATCAAGAACGATCCTGTTGTTAAAGATCGTTATCGTCAACTTCTGTACGCAGCTCAAATTGAAAAAGCAATTGGTAAGAGAGTTGAAAAAATTAAAATCACCGAAAAAGATATGAAGAAGCATTACCGTAATTCGCCTGAATTGCGTACTTCACACATTTTAATTCAAATTCCACCAAATGCGACTGCTTCACAAAAGAAAGAAGCCAGAGATCGAGCAAATAAAATTCTAAAAGAAGTTCTTACTTCTAAGAAGTCTTTTGCTGAATTGGTAGCTTTGTATTCTGACGATCAATCTACAAAGAGAAACGGCGGAGACATTGGTTGGCAATCACGCTTAACAATCGTACCTGAGTACTACAACGCCGCCTACGCAATGAAGTCTGGAACTACCAGAAGAAGCTTAGTTGAAACAAAGTTTGGTTATCACATTATTAAGTTGGTTGATAGAAACCCTTATGAGAAAGCGAATAAACGTCATTTACGCCAAGTGGTTTTTGATGAAAAAAGAAATGAAGTTTTCAATGACTACTTCGCTAGCCTTAAAAAAAGGTATAAAATACAAATCAACAAAGGGCTGTTAAAATAAAATGAAAACATCTCAATTTATAAACTGGCCAATGCTTATCATTGGCCTTTTTTGTGTCTTCCATATTGCTTGTACTGGTAAATCCAATAATTCAAAAGAAACTGTAATCATCCAAATCGAAAGTAGCAAATTTACCTCTGGAGAATTTGCCAAAGAACTTCTTCATAAAATTAAGTCCTTTGATTTGGTAAGCGGACGTAGCGAAGCTTTTATCAATCAAGCTAAACAAAACGTGGTACATGATTACCTTCACGAATACATAGTTAAGAATTGGGCTGCTAAAAACGAAATTGAAATTTCAAAAGATGAACTTGATACCGAATTCCAATTGATCCGATCCCAGTATCCTGATGACATTAGTTTTAGAGACTCGTTTGCAGACGAAAATTTAGATATGTCTTTTTGGCTCAAAAAACTGCAAATAAAATTACTTGAACAAAAAGTGCAAAAGAAAATTACCGAAGAAGTTCAAGAACCGACGGAACAAGAGCTTAAAAAATACTATGAAGATAATATCGCGAGATTTAAAGAAGACGCGGCAATTCAAGTAAGACAAATAGTTACTGAAAACCGTGTCGAGGCGGAACGACTTCGCAAATTGATTCGTAAGGGTAAAGACTTTGAGGATCTAGCGAAGAAGTTTTCAATTTCCCCCGACTCTGCTGAAGGTGGAAATACAGGTTGGATCACCAAGGGAACCAACGAAGTTTTTGACAAAGTTTTCGACGATAGAATCCGTTCAACCTCCTCAATTTTAGAAAGCCCATTTGGTCATCATATTATCCAGGTGACGAAGAGACGCTCAGCGCGTCAAATGAAATTCAGAGAGGTTAAAGACCAAATAATGAAAGAACTATTTGAGGATAGAAAGCAAGCAACTTATACTTCGTGGATTGATAAGCAAGTAAAGTCGCTTAAAGTTATGATTAACGAAGAGGCCCTTGCTGCAATTAAATTAGATATTAAAATTCAATAAGGGTTCTATCATGAAAAAGTTTCTGAGCATCGCACTACTTACCTGTAGCTTATTTGCCAACGCGGAAGTATACGATCGAATTCTAGCTGTTGTTAACGGTGAAATTTTAACTCTATCTGACATGAATCAGTTTAAGGCTAGATTAAAAAAACAAAAATTGGCTGACGATCTTTTCCAAGCAAACCCGGAAAGCTTATTAAAAAACAAAAAGCTTTTATTAGATCATTTGATCGATCAAAAAATCGTAGACTCAGAGGTTTCTCGTTTAAACTTAGGAATTGGCCCTGAGCAAGTAGAAATGGAAATCAACAAAATTGCCACAGGTCTTGGAATTTCGAGAGATGATTTAAGAAAGCGTCTTAAAGCTGACGGTATCGATTTTAAAGAGTATCAAGACTTTATCAAAACCCGAGTAGAACGACAGGCTCTAATTCAAAGAGAAATCACATCTAAAATTAGGATTTCAGATGATGAATTAAAGTCTTTCTATGCAAAGAAAGCTTCTGGGTCTGAAGCCGATGCTTTCGAGTACAATCTTTCCCATATTTTAATTCAAGTAAAAGAAAATGAAGATGCGGCTAAGCAAAGAGCAATGAATGTTTATAGTAAAATTCAAAATGGCTTAAATTTTTCAGATGCTGCTTCTCAATATAGTGAAGATCCAAATTTTTCTAGTGGTGGCTTTCTTGGAGTTTTTAAATCCGGTGAATTTCTTCCTGCTTTCGAAAATGCCGTTAAAAATCTAAGTGAAGGCGGAACCGCTAAGCCTATTAAGGTAGGTAGTAATTTTATTATTTTAAAAGTTAACAAAAAACAGATCGTAGAAAGCCCTCAATTTCTCGCCCAAAAAGAGCGCATCCGTTCTTACCTAACTCAAGAGGCTTTTAAGAAACAATTCCAGTTTTGGTTGGTACAAAAGCGATCTGACTCAGACATTCGGATTAATTAAATGAAACCACACAGAATCGTGATTACTACCGGTGATAGTGATGGAATCGGTACAGAGGTCACAGCAAAGGCTTTAGCCAAAATAAAACCTCTCAAGAGTTGCCGCTACATCGTATGGGTTAGTCCATCTTGCCCAAAGGCACATTTGCGAAAATTTGCTAACAACTTTGAATTGGTCAACTTTCATAACTGGCCTGAAGCGCTTAAGTATGATCATGACAATTACAAAGAGCTGCTAGTTATCACCTCTGACTTATCCCCTGCCGTTTGGGTAGAAACCACAGCAAAAGCCGCTTTATATGGACATATTGATGCCATCGTCACGGCCCCTCTTTCTAAAACTAGTATCCTGTCGGCCGGCTTAGAAGACATAGGTCACACAGATATCTTAAAGCGTATCGCGAGGAAAAAAGATGTGTTTATGGGATTTTGGGGTGAAAAAATGTCGGTTGTTTTGGCCACTGCCCATATTCCAGTTTCAGAAATCTCTGATCAGCTTACAACGGCAAAGCTTTTTAAAGCCGTAAAGGCTGCGAATGCCTTAAAAGATGTTATCAACACCTCTAAAAAGCCTAAACCCGTCGCCTTAGTGGGATTAAATCCTCACGCTGGGGAAACTGGTGTAATCGGTAATGAAGAGACCAAATATCACGCCAAGGTATTAGAAAAAGCTAAGGCAGAAAACATCATTCTAGAAGGTCCATTGGTCCCAGATGTTTGCTTCCAGCCACAAGAAATAAAAAAGTATTCTATCTACGTTGCGAATTATCATGATCAGGGCTTAATCCCGTTTAAGATGCTTCACGAACAACATCGTGGAGTGCATTTAAGTCTTGGTTTACCTTTCATTAGAACTAGTGTAGATCATGGTACGGCCAAAGATATATTTAACAAAAACAAAGCAAATTACTATTCCATGCTAGAAGCTTTAAAATTAGCTACGAAGATTTGCGTGAAACCAGAATTAAAGAAAATATTAACAAGTATATAACGAGGTAATTATGTTTAGTCCGGTTATTTTTAGAGAGTATGATATCCGTGGAGTTTATGAAACAGACTTTGACTTAGATTTTGCTAAGTCTCTAGGAAAAGCATTTGTAAGTTTTCACAATAAGAAAACGGGTAAAACAAATCCAAAATTAGTCATTGGTAATGATGCTAGATTATCTTCTCCAGCGATTGTAAACGCTTTAGCTGAAGGCATGTCTGAAGCAGGCGCGCAAGTTTTTAAAATTGGTTTAGTAACTACTGCAATGACTTACTTTACTACTTTCTTTTATGACTTTGTTGATGGCGCAATTATGGTAACTGGTTCACACAACCCGCCTGACTACAACGGTTTTAAAATCAGCCTAGGAAAGACAACTATTTCTGGCAGCGAGATTCAAGAGTTAAAAAACATCATCGACACTGAGGACTATGTTTCTGACAAAGGAAGTGTTGAAGATAAAGATATTTTTCCTGACTACATTAATCGTTACAAAGAAGAGTTTGGCGAGTTAGAAAACATCCCGGTTGTAATCGATTGTGGAAATGGTGCTGCTGGATGTGTATTGCGTGATATGTATGCGGCGGTTGGTTTAAAACCAACGATTCTTTTTGAAGAGCCAGATGGCAGATTTCCAAACCACCATCCAGACCCAACTGTTGAAGAGAATATGGAGGCGCTAAAAGCTAAGGTTTTAGAAGTTGGTGCTAAAGTTGGAATTGGTTTTGATGGTGATGCCGATCGAATTGGCTTGGTTGACGATAAAGGGAAATTCCTTCTTGGAGACGAGATTCTTTGTTTAATGAGTCGAAATATTCTTGCCGAACACCCTGGTCAGAAAGTAGTAGCAGATGTGAAGTGTTCAGATCGTTTGTTCGATGATATTAAAAAACATGGCGGAGAACCTGTAATGTGGAACACAGGACACTCTTTGATTAAGAATAAAATCAAAGAACTTAAAATTCCATTTGGTGGTGAGTACTCAGGTCATGTTTTTTATAACGATAGAAACTATGGTTTTGATGATGCCCTATACGCAGGCTTACGTGTTATCGAAGTAATTGTTAAAACTGGAAAATCCGTTAGTGAACTTCTAAATGATTGGCCAGAGGCATACAATACGCCTGAAATAAGAATCGACACTACCGAAGAGAAAAAAGTTTCCATCGTTGAGGCAGTAAAAAAACACTTCAAAGACGCCGATGGTGATTTTACGGTTAACGATATCGATGGAATTCGCATTAGCTTTAAAGACGGATGGGCACTAGCGCGAGCTTCAAACACTCAACCAGTACTTTCGTTACGATATGAAGCAAATTCGGAAGAGAATTTACAAAAAATTAGAACACAAATTGAGGATATTATTAAACCCCTATTATGAATAAAGACATTTTAAAGTACATCGATGTAAAGGGAGCCAGAGAGCACAACTTAAAAAACATCGATGTACGTATTCCAAAAAATAAAATCACGGTAATAACAGGCCTTAGTGGAAGTGGTAAATCTTCTTTAGCATTTGATACAATCTACGCCGAAGGCCAGCGTAGGTATATGGATGGCTTATCCGCCTATGCCAAACAGTTTTTAGACCAATTAAAAAAACCAGATGTAGATTCTATTTCAGGTTTAACTCCAAGCATATCTATAGAACAAAAAGTAAGTTCAACAAATGTCAGATCCACCGTAGGTACAGTGACTGAGATCTATGATTTGTTGAGAATACTTTTTTCAAAATTAGGCGTAGCCCATTGCCCGGATCATCCGAATGAGGAATTAAAAGCTCAAGGTACAGAAAAAATTGTAGATCAAATCATGAGTCTTGAAGAAGGTTCAAAACTAATTATTTTTGCTCCAGTGGCTCGACAAAAAAAAGGTGAATTTTTAAAAGAGTTCAAGGCTTGGTTTAAGAAAGGTTTTTTAAAAGCTAGGGTAAATGGCGAGATCATAGATTTAGATACCGCCGAAAAACTTCAAAAGACCAAAATGCATAATATTGATTTGGTGGTTGATCGTATTATTTTAAAAGCCGATTCAAGGCATCGTATCAGCCAAGCTGTAGAGCGTGCTAATCAGTTTGGTAATTCCCAGATCATAGTTTTTAATATGGGTTCTGACAGTGAAACCTTGTACTCAACAAGTAGTGCCTGTAGTAAATGTGGATTTAGTTTTCCAGACTTTTCTGATCCTAAGTTTTTTAGTTTCAATTCCCAGCGAGGATATTGTCCAAGCTGTAAAGGAATCGGAACTGTCGACATTGATGAAGATGGCGATAGTTATAATGTAGTTTATGACGATAACATCGAGTCTGATGGCGATATTGACGAACTTTCCGTTAAGTCTTGTCATGATTGTGGTGGCTCAAGATTAAGATTAGAGGCAAGAAATGTATTTCTTGGCAAAAAGAACATTTCAGATTTTAGTTTTGAACCCATTGCTGATTTAATTGAAGAACTAGAAAAAATTCCTTTTACTGAAAATGAAAAAAAGCTTTCTGGAAAACTATTAGAAGAATTGATCCAGAGACTTCGATACTTAGAAAAAATGGGTGTAGGATATTTACATTTAAACCGTCCAAGTAGAACATTATCTGGCGGTGAATCTCAAAGAATACGCTTGGCCTCACAAATTGGTAGTGGCTTAGTGGGAGTGTTGTATGTTCTCGATGAGCCTAGTATTGGATTACATCCGCAAGATCATTCTAATCTTTTAGAAATTTTGAACGAATTAAAAGATAAGGGAAATACCATTTTAATGGTGGAGCATGACGAAGAAACCATTCGAAGTGCTGATTATATTTTTGATCTCGGTCCTGGTGCCGGTAGGCTTGGTGGTAATATTCAAGCTAAAGGAAGTTTACAAGATATCATTAACTCCGAAACTTCTGTAACCGGTAAATTTTTGTCAGGAAAAGAAACGGCCGCGGTAATAAAAAATAAAAAGCCTGATACTTCTGATCTTTTTATTGAGCTTACTGGAGCATCTGAGCACAACTTAAAGTCTGTAAATTTAAAGTTACCTCTAAATCAGTATGTGGTTGTAACAGGCGTTTCTGGTAGCGGCAAAAGTACTTTAATCATAGATACCCTATACAAACTTTTGGCGAAGCATTTTTATTCAACAGATTGGGTTGCCGGGAAAAACACCGGTATTTCTGGTATGGATAATGTGGATCGTATCGTTAATATAAACCAGAAGCCTATTGGAAGAACTCCTAGAAGTAACCCCGCTACTTATGTTGGTATGTTTACCGAGATCCGACAAATATTCACAGAGCTTCCAGAAGCAAAGATCCGAGGTTTTAAGCCAGGACATTTTAGTTTTAACGTAAAAGGTGGTCGTTGCGAAGAGTGTAAGGGTGCCGGAAAACGAAAATTAGAAATGAATTTTATGGCAAACGTCTATGTGGAGTGTGAGTATTGCTTAGGTAAACGTTATACTAGGGATACTTTAAACATAAAATACAAAGACAAAAGCATCGCTGATATTTTAGAAATGACGGTAGATGAAGCCTATGATTTCTTTAAGAATCATAAAAAGCTAGAACGCCAACTTAGAACCTTATTAGATGTTGGATTGGATTATATAACGCTTGGCCAAGCCGCCACTACGCTATCTGGTGGAGAGGCGCAAAGAATCAAACTTTCTAAAGAGCTTTCCAAGAGGTCTTTTAAAAAGGCTTTGTATATTTTAGATGAACCAACCACTGGTTTGCATTTCGAAGATATAAGAAAGCTAAATTCTTTGTTACAAAGACTCGTCGATGAAGGAAACTCGGTGGTTGTGATTGAGCACAATTTAGATATCATTCGTTCCGCTGATCACATCATTGAACTTGGACCTCAAGGTGGAAAGTATGGTGGTAATATCGTATTTACCGGTAGTCTTGAGGAGTTAAAAAAGGCCAAAACCGCTACCTCTAAATTTGTATAATGCTATTTTAACGTATCATTATGAGACCAAAATCTTTGGTCTCTAACTTATTCACCAATTTTTATTTCTCTCTTTTTATTAAATATTTTAAGGCTCGTTTCAGAATGAAATATGCTCTATTACCAATAGCTTTGATTTAGGCTGTTAAACTATTATTCAGTTCATCAATTTGTATTCAGCGTATCAGTGCCAACTGTAAATAAACTGAACTAGAGAGACAAAAATTGGCCCCTGTTTTGCTACTTATAGGGGTATGAAAACGAAAAACTTAAAAAACCTAATTCTAAGCCTAAGCCTTCTGATCTCAAGTGTTGCTTGTAATGTTGAAATGCAATCTCAATACAATGCATCTAGTCTTTCGCAAACTCACGGAACCGACAACAACCCATGGGTAGACGGTGATAACCCGATTAACCCAAGTTTAATCTATAACGAAGAGGGATACATCGAAGATGTTGAGCTTTTAGAATATTTAACTACTGAAGTAATTCAACCGGTTCTTGGTGATCTTACAAAGTTAGAAGAAATGCAAATCAATATCGAAAACCTTCAATACACACCTGAGAACTGTACACGTGAGACTAACAGCTACACCGAATCAGACTCTACAATCACGGAAGAATTTGCCATTACTGGAGATAACTGTGATATCAACTATTATGATAGTGTTAATCAAGAAGTAACTAACACTGGAAAAACACTTAAATCTTATTCTGTGTTAGAAATTTTAAATGCTGATCTTAATGAAACATCGGATTTAAAATCTGCTGTTTACCAACAAAGATTAGATTTACTAAACCCACAAACGGGTTCCAGTGTTTATAAGATTGATAATCGAATTTCATCAATAAACTTAGTATTATCTGACGCTTCTGAAATCTATTACACAAGTGAATATTCAGATAATGGAATCATAGGCGTGGGTAAAATTAGTGTGCGTTCTCAAGAAGTATTAGTAAAAGGTGTGACTGTAAAAGGTTCTATCGAATCCTACATCGTTGATGAGTCATCACCAGTATTAAACTACTACTTCTTAAATGGTGGCCAAGTGGATGAAAGTCAGTACCGACTTACTTTCCCTGCTAGTCTTCCGTAATAGCACCTAAGTCCTAAGATCACCCTTGCAATGGATTGTTTTGATTTTCTTAGGTATTCTACTAGAGTCTTTAAAAATGAGAGGGAAATATGGAAGGTATAATTCTATTAATCATCGTAGCGGTAGTGGCATTAAAAAGCCCTGATGCTGATAAAAAGATAACTGATGAAAGTATGAAAGAAACTATCGAAAGAAAAATGGATAGAAATCCTACTTCCACTGGAAAAATAAATACGGGCGACAAATCTTAAAACAAGTTTCAATTTAGATATAAAAAAACCGGCTTTTAAGGGCCGGTTTTTTCATTTTACTTAGTAAGTTTCAATTAACCTACGATTGCACCAGCAAGAGTGTTTGCAATCAAGAAAGCAAAAAGAACTAGTGACTCGATAAGAGCTAGACCAAGAAGCATTGGAATGAATACTTTACCTTGAGCAGCAGGGTTACGAGCGATACCGTCAAGACCAGAACGGATAGCCATAGCTTGACCAAGAGTTCCGCCAAGAGCAGCGATAGCGATTGCTAAAGCAGCAGAGAAAGCAACAGTTCCAACGTCAGTTGTGATTGCAGCTTCTTGTGCGAAAGCAGAAACAGATGCGAATGTAGCAACAAATACTAATAAAGCTTTTTTCATTTTTTTCTCCTCTAAGAAAAATATAGTATTAATGATCGTGTGACGTGGCCATGCTCACATAAACCATCGACAACAACGTAAAAATTAAAGATTGAACAAAACAAACAAAAGTACCCAAACCATAAAAGATTACCGGGATAGCAATTGGAGTTAACTCCAAAAAGATTCCCAATACTGTATGGTCGGCAGTCATGTTTGCCATTAGACGAATACCTAAGCTGAAAGGACGAACAATGTTTGAGATGATCTCAATTGGTAACATGATCGGCGCCATCCAAAGGATCGGTCCAAGGTAATGTTTAAAGTAAGCCATGCCGTGCTCTTTAAAACCAAGCCAGTTGTACATGATGAAAGAGAACATACCTACTGCAACAGTTGTATTGATATTTTCCGTTGCTGGAGTCATTCCAGGCAATAGACCAACTAAGTTGTTAATTAAAATAAAAGTGAACATCGCACCAAAAAGAGGAACAAACTTTCTATGTCCTTCTCCAAATACCATATCGGTTAAGTAAACGATTAGCTCAGTGATTCCCTCAAACATTCCACGAAGACCAAAAGATCCTGCAGGAGCAATTGCTTGCTCACCTTTTCCAAGGCTAAGTTTTCCAGCGAAAGCTAAACCAACGATTCCAGTAGCTACTACGGCTGCTGTGGCGATGTGAACATCGTGTCCTACTCCAGGGATTAACTGCGTCCAGTTAAAATGTGCTGCTGACATATTTATTCCTCAATTTCTAAGGTTTTATTTTTATAAGCATAATACCCACCAGCTACTAGCATGCTAGGGGCCATGATGAAAATTCCAACAGCAGAGAGCCCTAAATCGAAGGATCCGCTGGCGGCCACCATATATGTAATTACGCCTAGAAACGCGTATTTAAATACAATGACACTGATAGGCAAGGCAAATGATTTTTTGAATAAGACCATCTTTAACACGAGTGACAATGTGGTTACGATCAATGCAGATAATAACAAGCCAATATTAAAGCTAAGAACTTGATTTCCAGTCTTGCCGATAGAACCTAACAAAAGACCTATGCCTAAACCTAAGGCAATGTGGGAAATTAAAAAATAGAATATGAAATTATTGTTGTTTATCTTCATTGGATTTTGCTTCTTCATCCTGCATTAATTTTACTGCATGGATAACATGCACAAACCAAAGGATCAACGCAATTATTACGCCGCCTGCAGTTCCTAAGCCCTTCAAATGATAGATTTTATCAGCCTCTTTACCGACATAGGCGCCGGCAATAATAAGACCCACAATCTCAAAGCTTAGGGCAAATATGGTGGCTCCTTGTTTGCTTAGTCTCACTACTTAACCCTACCTCTTGCTCCAGGTTGTTGAGAAATTGTAAAATTCAAACTCTCAATTTTTTGATCTATAAACTCAGGATTCTTTGCCTTGTCACGATAAAGCTTTAGTGTTTCAAGAGCCTTTTTATATTCTTTGTTGTCTTCTAAAGCCAGTGACAATGCTAAAAAAACTTGCTCTTTTTCAGCTCGAATCGGAAATTCAGAGATAATCTTTTCATAGGTTTCAATGGCTTTGGCTGGTTTTTCTTCGGACTGAAAAACATTGGCTCGTAAATTTAAACTATCAAATTTTAGAGCATCATCTTTGGTGGTGCTAATAATTTCTTCAAGTTCCACATTTGCTTGGTAGAAATTGTTTAAATAAAAATAACTCTTAGCGATCTTTAAACGGGCTAAGTTCTTCTTTTCTTCGGACTTTTCTAAAACAAGATAGCGATTAAGCTGTGCAATGGCTAATTCATGATCGCCAAGGCTTTGAAAGTAATAGTTTGCCAAGTTTTCCTGTGCCTCTATTCTCTCAAACTCTTTATCGGAACGAAGAATAATATGATTCAACACCTTAGGGACTAAACTTTTATCAGTAGAGTGTAATTTAGCGATTTGATAAATTTTTTGAGCTGCTTCAACAGACTTTTGGTTCTCGAGGTTTTTTCGGAGATATCGATAATAAAAGCCAATGGCTCCATCAAAATCTTTTTCTTCCTCTAAATTTTGAGCCTTCTCAAGTTCCCAGTTTTCAGAAGAAAACCCACAAGCTAGGAAGCCTGTGGGTAATAAAAACATTAAAAATATTAGCTTAGTGCTTAGTATCTTCATTCGCTTCGTCTGCCTCTACTCCAGCAGCTTCATCTGCTTTCTGAGAATCAGTTACAGCGATGTCACTTACACATTCACCATCTTTTACGTTAAACAATCGAACCCCTTGCGTATTTCTACCAATGATAGAAACTTCGTTACAAGCCATTCGAATCACCATTCCTTTATCTGAAATGATTATCAAATCATTGTCGTCGTTAACATAACGAGTACCGATCACTGGGCCGGTCTTATCACTTGTCTTCTGAGCAATAATACCAACACCACCGCGGCTTTGAGTTCTGTACTCAGATAGTTCCGTACGTTTTCCGTAACCTTTTTCTGTGACAATCAAAACATTTCCATTGGAGTCTTTTTCAAATACGGCCAATCCAACCACTTCGTCATCTTTAGCTAAGGTAATGCCTTTTACACCTCTAGCTGTACGTCCCATCGCTCTAACATTTGTTTCAGAGAAACGAATCGACATACCACTTTTCGTAGAAAGGAATATATCACCAGCACCAGAAGATAATCTTACATCCATTAAGCTATCTTCAAGATCCGTTTTTAGAGCGATGATTCCATTCGCACGAGGACGTGAGAATTCTTTGATGGAAGTCTTTTTAATAATACCCGCTTTAGTAACAAACACTACATTTTCTTCCGTTTCAAAACTTTCAATTGGAAGAATAGCCATTACTTTTTCTTTACCCTCTAACTGCACCACATTGTTAATGGATTTACCTTTAGAAGTTCTAGTACCTAATGGCAAACGGTGTACCTTCACCCAAAGTACTTTTCCTCTGTCAGTGAAAACCAACAATGTAGTATGGGTGTTCGCGACAAAGATATTAGAAATCACATCCTCTTCTCGAGTCTGCATTCCGGATAAACCTTTACCACCGCGTTTTTGTACTTTGTATTTATCGACTGGAATACGTTTGATGTAACCAGTTTGAGTTAATGTAACTACAACGTCTTCTTTAGTAATTAAGTCTTCGTCATCCATTTCTTCATCAGAACCTTGGATCGAAGTGCGTCTTTCATTACCGTAACGCTTTTTAATATCTTCTAGTTCAGCAACAATTAATTTATCAATTTCTTTAATGTCACCAAGAACCATTCTTAACCACTCAATCTTCTTCATTAAGTCAGCTAATTCAGCGATGATTTTCTCTCGCTCTAAACCAGTAAGCCTTTGTAGACGCATATCCAAAATGGCTTGTGCTTGAATTTCAGAAAAAGAAAACTTCTCAATTAAACCAGCTTTTGCAATGGCAGGTTCTTTGGAAGCTCTAATCAATGCAACGATGGCATCGATTTGATCTAAGGCCATTTTTAGACCTTCTAAAATATGTGCTCTAGCTTCTGCTTTTTTCAGTTCGAAAATACAACGTTTCGTAACAACATCTCTACGATGCTCTAAGAAGGCCGAAAGCATTTCTTTTAAATTAAAAGTTCTTGGTCGGCCATTTTTATCAAGAGCAAGCATGATGATGGAATAACTAACTTGCAATTGAGTGTATTTAAACAAACGATTTAAAACTACGTTTGCATTTTCATTTCTTTTTAATTCGATTACGATACGAATTCCCTCACGAGAAGACTCATCACGAATATCAGAAATTCCTTCTACTTTTTTATCTCGCACTAAACCAGCTATGCTTTCGATAAGCTTCGCTTTGTTTACTGCATAAGGAATTTCGGTAACAATGATTGATTGCTTATCATTTTTACCTTCGACGATTTCCGCTACCGATTTAAGATAGATAATACCTCTACCCTTTTTATAAGCCTGATGGATACCTTTTCGACCGGCAATGATTCCAGAAGTTGGAAAATCAGGTCCTGGAATGATTTCCATTAACTCATCCACAGTTACTTCTGGGTTTTCAATGATCTTGAAAGTACCATCAATAATTTCATTTAAATTGTGTGGCGGGATATTGGCTGCCATACCAACGGCAATACCTGTACTACCATTCACCATAAGGTTTGGATATTTCGCTGGTAGAACGGTCGGAATCATTAACGAGTCATCGTAGTTTGGTGAAAAAGAAACTGTTTCTTTATCAATTTCATCGATCAACTCTTCTGCCAAACGAGTCATACGTACTTCCGTATACCTCATTGCAGCTGCACTATCTCCATCGATAGAACCAAAGTTACCTTGACCATCAACCAATGGGTAACGCATTGAAAAGTCCTGAGCCAAACGAACAATGGCATCGTAAACGGCAGAGTCACCATGTGGGTGATATTTACCAATTACGTCACCAACAACACGAGCTGATTTTTTATAGGGCTTGTTGTGATAATTAGAAAGTTCGTTCATCGCAAAAAGAACTCGACGGTGAACAGGTTTTAAACCATCACGAACGTCAGGTAAAGCACGGCCAACAATTACACTCATAGAGTACTGTAGGTAGGCTTCCTTCATCTCGCTAGAGATTTCAAGATTAGTAATTTTATGATTTGGATTTTGGTTTTCAGATTCCATTAATGCCTCAAATTATACGTCTAGTTCTTTAACCGATAATGCATTGTCTTCAATAAACTTTCTACGAGGAGCAACTTCTTCACCCATCAATACACTGAAAGTTTCATCAGCAGAAATCGCATCGTCTACTGTAATACGAAGTAAAGTTCTGTTCTCAGGATTTAGAGTTGTTTCCCAAAGCTGTTCTGGGTTCATCTCTCCTAGTCCTTTATAACGTTGTACGTAAATTCCTTTTTTACTTACTTCGATTACAAATTCGCGGAAATCTTTGTAGCTATCAAACTTAACGCCTTCTTGATCTTCAATTTCAATTGGAAGAGAAGCTTTGTTCGTCATTCCCTGATAAAGTTCGTAAATTTCTTTAAATTCAGATGAGCTAAGCTCTTCAAAATCAAAAACATTTTTAGTGTTAACACCATAGCGATGTAAATTTAAAACCAACTTATTAGTGGAATGCTCAGTGTCTTCAGTGATTTCATAAGAAGCTTCACTGATGTCATTTGGTCTTTCTGCTTCAATAAATTTAACCACATCATCAAAAAGAGCAGTAAGTTTTGTTTTGTCTTTTAATGTGTTTTCTAAGTCTTGGTCTTTACTAACAATGTAATTCAAAACTTCCGTGTTGAAACGGTTTGATAATTTATGAACGTAAGAATAATAAGAATCAATTCCTTGAATTAATCCTTTCATATCATCTTTTGAAAGATTTTGGTCTTTGATTTTAGCGCCACTAGCACCCTGCTCTAAAAGATAATCAGTTAAAGAGTTTTCATCTTTAAGATAAACTTCCGAGTTACCTTTTTTAGCGCGGTAAAGAGGTGGTTGAGCAACGTAAACATAACCTCTCTCAATCGCTTCAGGAAGTTGGCGATAAAGGAAAGTTAATAGAAGAGTTCGAATGTGAGATCCATCCACATCGGCATCTGTCATGATGATGATTTTGTGATAACGAATTTTATCAACACTAACATTGTCTTTACCGATCCCAGTACCAAAAGCAGAGATCATCATTTTAATTTCATCACTTTGCAGGATACGATCAAAACGAGCTTTCTCAACATTTAAAATTTTACCTTTCAAAGGTAAAACCGCTTGAGTCTTTCTATCACGTGCTTGTTTTGCAGAACCACCTGCGGAATCTCCCTCCACCAGGTAGATTTCACATTTGGATGGATCTTTTTCCTGACAGTCAGCCATTTTTCCTGGGAGACCACCACCATCTAAAGCAGATTTTCTTCGAGTTAATTCACGAGCTTTTCTTGCAGCGATTCGAGCACGAGCTGAATCTACACATTTTCCAATGATTGATTTAGCTGCCCCTGGGTTACGATCTAACCAGTCAGCAAGCTTATCGTTCATCAAACTTTCCACTGCACTTTTTGCTTCACTAGTTCCTAGCTTTGTTTTTGTCTGACCTTCAAACTGAGGGTCTGGAACTTTAACGGAAATAATAGCTGTTAAACCTTCACGAATGTCATCGCCATCAAGGTTTGCATTTTTTAAATCTTTAAGAAGTTTTTTATTATTCGCATAAGAGTTCACGCAACGAGTAAGTGCTGCACGAAAACCAACTAAATGCGTTCCACCTTCACGAGTGTTGATGTTGTTACAATATGTGTGAATGCTCTCAGCATAAGAATCATTCCACTGCATTGCCACTTCCACTTCGATGTCATCTTTGTTGCCGCTAAAAGCAAGTACATCGTTCAAAGTTTTCTTTGACGAGTTTAAATGAGTTACGAATTGTGAAAGACCATCGGTAAATTGAAATTCTTCTTTCTTAGAACTTCTTTCATCGATCAAGGTAATATGTAAACCAGCATTCAAGAAAGCTAGTTCGCGAAATCTCTTGGATAAAGTTTCAAAAGAGAAACTTAATTCTTTGTCTTGGAAAATTTGACGATCAGGACGGAAAGTAATTTTCGTTCCTGTTTTATCAGTTTCACCAAGTTCTTCTAAAGGACCTTCCGGAACACCACGTGCGTATTTTTGACGCCATAGTTTACCTTCACGTTTAATTTCAGCACTACAAGAACTTGATAGAGCGTTCACAACCGAAACACCCACACCATGCAAACCACCTGAAACTTTGTAAGAATCATTATCGAATTTACCACCGGCATGTAAAACGGTCATAACAATTTCAAGTGCAGACTTTCCACCTTTGTGAGCTGCAATCGGAATACCACGTCCGTTATCTTCTACCGAAATGGATTCATCCGCTTTCACTGTGATAGTGATATGAGTACAATGTCCAGCTAATGCTTCATCGACTGAGTTATCGACAATCTCCCAAACTAAATGGTGATAACCTCTGATCGTCGTATCACCGATATACATCCCTGGTCTTTTTCTTACCGCTTCAAGTCCTTCAAGAACCTGAATCGATCCGGCATCATAGGAATTCGTTTCTTGACTCATATTCACTGCTCTCCATTCCAGTCAATTGCTGCAATTTTTCTTCGCTAATCTTTCCGCGTTCAATTTTGAAGAGTTTCATATTTTCCGAGTTTGATAAGTTACTAGAACCAAGCTCTGTAGTAGTTACAAAAGTTTGCGCTTTATATTCTTTCAAAAAGCCTACTAGAAAACTTCGTTTTTCCTCATCCAACTCGGATAACACATCATCCAATAAAAGTAGCGGGAAGACCCCATAGCGTGCGTTATAATACACGATTTGAGCTATTTTGAAACTCAAAATTAAGGCTCTTTGCTGCCCCTGCGAACAAAAGTAGCGAGAATCATTGTCGTTGTATTGAATGATCACGTCATGTTTGTGTGGTCCGAACAAGCTACCACCGCTTGCTATTTCAGCAAAACGTAGCTCTTCGGCTCTCTCTTGCAATCTATGGCCAATTTTATCCAGTGAATCCCCAGTTACATCCACATCGGAAACTAGATATTGCATGGAAACTTTTGCTTTTGTCCCACTAATTCGTTGCATGCATTTGTTGAAAAAGTTGTGGATATCCTTGATAGCTTGAACGCGCAGCATTGTTACATCGGTACATAGTCGGTAATATGTGTGATTCAAACTATCAAAAAGCGCTTCAAATTCATCAAGATAGATTTTTTCCTTTTTGTAATCCTTCAAAAGATGATTTCTGTTTTTTAAAGCTTTCGAAAAATCAGTTAAGGTTTGAATTTTGTCTGGACGATATAAACAAATCCATTCATCCAACAAATTTCTTCTTTCATCCGGACCAGATTTAATTGCTGATAAACTTTCTGGACTAAAAGTGATGATTGGAAATTTTCTTTGAATCAAATTACTTGAAGTTTTCTTTTGATTTAAAAAATGAAATTTACTTTGTTCTTTGATTTGAAATTCTAGGCTTTGGTTAACCACATTATTCACAAGTTTACCCCCAACAGCACATTGAGCTGTGTGGGTATCTTTGTTGATGATGTGAATATTTTTAAATGGCCGAAAACTTTTTCCACTAGTTAAAAGTGAAATGGCTTCTAGAATATTACTTTTACCCTGACCATTGTTTCCGACGAAAACATTTAAGCCAGGGCTAAGATGAATTTTTGTATTCTCTAAGTTTCGAAAGTTTACAAAACCAAGATAATCAAAATACATTACAGTCTCATAGGCATAATCACACAACGGTAATCTGGGTCATGTGATGGACGAATTAATGCCGGTGATAGTTGATCATTCAATTCAATATCAACCGTGTCATCATTGATAGAGTTTAAAACATCCATCAAGTACTTCGCGTTAAAGCCAATCTTTAATTCTTCACCAGCATAGTTTACTTCGATTTCTTCTTTCGCATCACCTAGCTCCGGGTTATTAGAAGAAATTTCCATAGATCCGTTATGAAAATTTAAAGTAATCCCTTTTGACTTTTGATTGGATAATAACGAAACCCTTTTTAAACAAGAAAGCATCTCATCTTTCGATACGGTTGCTTTTTGTTTTAAGTTTTGTGGAATAAGCTGTGAATAGTTTGGATATTTTCCTTCGATTAATCTTACCATCAAAATTGTATTGTCGTTTTTAACAATCAGTTGAGAACCTTCAATGGCAAAACTCAGATCCGCCGATACATCCAACATCTTTCGAATTTCATTCAAACCTTTACGAGGAATAATTACTCCAGAAGAATTTTTTGCGGAGTTTCCTTTTGTAGGAATTCGATCAACCAAACTTAATCTGTGTCCGTCAGTTGAAACCATTCGATAAGTGTTAGACTCATTTCCTTGGTTTTCAAAATACACACCGTTTAAGTGATAGCGAGTCTCATCATTGGAAACACTGTAAATTGTTTTTTCAATCATCTCTTTCAAGATGTCAGAAGATACTTCTAAAAATTCATTTGTGGAAAAAGTTGGGAATACTGGGTATTCCTCAGCACCAATCCCTACGATATTAAATCTACTTTTGTTTTGAGTTAGCTCTAACCAGTTATTGTCTTTTTTGGTTAAGTGAATTTCTCCTTCAGGTAATTCTTTAACGATATCAAAAAGATTTTTTGCACTAACTGCTACTTTACCTTCTTGATCAATTCCTGCTGATACTGCATCTGTTAAGCTAACTTCCAAATCTGTTGCAAAGATTTTTAATTCACTTCCTGTTGCTTCCAATAAAACATTGATCAATACAGGCATTGTATTTCTTTTCTCTACAATATTTTGTGTTTTAGATAACAAGTTTAAAAGAGCTTCTTTATTGATGCTTAACTTCATGCTTTTTCCCTCTCTATATATATCTAATTCTCTATATATATATTCTAGTAGTAGTAGTAGGTCCCGTGGATTACCGGGTTTTATATCTAAATACTTAAAATTACTCAATAAATAATGTGGAAATCTTCAGGGATAATTTGCCGTCTAATTTTTAAAAATTGTGAATAACTACAATCCCCAATTTAGCCAACAAGCCTTTCCACAGACTTATCGACTATCCATATTCACAGTCCTGTTAAGTTGTGGATACGGTTCTGTAACTCATCGATATCTTTACGTAAATCAGAATTTGTAACCAGTTGACTCTCGATTCTTTTGATCGCATTGATCACAGTGGAGTGATCTTTACCACCAAAGGCTCTACCGATATCTTGCAAGCTCTTATCTAAATGCTTTTTAGTTAAAAACATTGCTGCTTGCCTAGCCACAACTAGAGGCTTACTGCGGTTGCTTGATTTAAGGTCATTTAATTTTACCTTATAATGTTCGCTCACCATTTTTTGAATATCTTGAATAGTCACAGCACTTGCTTCACTGGCGTGATTAGCCAAAACCTTCTTGGCTAGATCTAAGTTAATAGGTAAACCCTGTAGTTCTGTGTACATTTTTAGCTTATTAAGGTTTCCTTCCAATTCACGAATACTTCTCTTTGAAATCTTCGCGATAAAAGAAATCACATCTTCAGGCATTTTTATGCCCTTTTGCTCTGCTTTATACCTTAAAATAGCCGTTCTGGTTTCTAGATCAGGCATTTGAATGTCTGCAATAACACCCCACTCTAAACGAGTACGAATCCGATCCGCTAAACCATTGATATCTTTAGGCATTCTATCAGATGCTACGACAACCTGTTTATCACGCTCTAATAGATCGTTTAGGGTATAGAAAAACTCTTCCTGAACCGCTTCACCACGCCCTAGAATTTGAATGTCATCCACTAAGAAAACATCAGCATGACCACGATAGGTTTTACGGAACTCATCCATTTTCCTGTGTCTTAACGCAGAGATACAGTCATTCATAAATCTCTCTGCTGAAATATAAGTGATTGTGTATTCAGGAAACTTATGTCGAATGTGGTTTCCAACAGCATTCAATAAGTGAGTTTTACCCATACCAGTAGGCCCACTAATAAATAGAGGGTTATAACCACCTCTAATTCCTGGCTTTTCTGCAATATTGTAGCAGGCAGCATGGGCAAACTCGTTATTTCGTCCCACAACAAATGTGGAAAATAGGTACTCAGTATTTAATTTATCACGCCCACGATCAGGAGATTTTGGATTTGATGCGAAATAGTCTTTATTTATTTCTTCTACTGTAATGCTGTTTGATGGTGGCTCATAAACTTCAGGGCCAGCTGGAGCTACCTGATTTACGGCCCCAGACTCACCAGTGATTATTAACTCAACCTGAAAAGGTCCGCCATAAACACCTGAAATCTCTTGGCAAATTCTATCCAAAAGGTTTTCACTAATCCAGTATTTGTGTAATTCATTAGGCACACCCAATAAAAAACATTTACCGTTAGATCTCTCTTCAACACTCTTTAATATAGTTGGCTCAAACCAGGTTTGAAGCAGCTTATTACTAGAGTTTTTAGCTTTTAGATTCTCTTTAATTGTATTCCAGAACATTTGGTCTTGGTTATTCAACATATGCTTTCCATTTTTTGACTAGTCAATATCCCCAAATAAGTACCCAAATGACTACGCAAACTCAAGAAATGATAAAAGAATTGGGTATTTTACTCTGTGCTGTCTATATCAGCTTTTCAAAGTTTGTTCAAACACTTGACATAACTAGGTGCCTTATGTTTTATAGCCTTTCCAATAAATTTGGAGTGTAATTGGCCCTTTGACGTAAATTAGTCGTATTTGTAGGAGCAGAGAGAATGAAACGTACATATCAACCAAGCCGTAAAAAAAGAAAAACATCCCACGGATTCAGAAGTCGTATGGCAACGAAGTCTGGTCGTGACGTATTATCTAGAAGAAGAGCAAAAGGTCGTAAGAGATTAACTGTTACTACTGGTGGCAAGTAATCCTTGGTAACTCTAAAGTCTCGTAAAGATTTTTTAAGCCTTCGCAAGAACTCACGTAAAAACTTTCTCAACGATTATTCAATGGTGGTTTATAAACCTAACCAAAAGGGAGAGTTGCGCGTGGGTTGGACTTTGTCTGCTAAAGTGGGCAAGGCAAACACTCGTAATAAAATAAAACGCTGGCTTAGATATTATTTCCGAAACTTGGAGAACCAGGATTCCATGCAAGGTTATGACCTTAATGTTATCTTCAGGAAATCTGATAAGATCAAAGAACTTAACTACCAAGAAGTCAAAAACAGTCTGGACAAATTTACCCAGAATTTTCGATAAAACTTTAAGATATTTAGCTATCTTTTTGATTAGCTTCTATCAGTCTGTATTTCGTTTTTGGTTTGGTGGAAGATGCCGTTTTGAGCCACATTGCTCAGAGTACGGCTTTTCTGCATTCAAAACCTACCCTTTTTTAACTGCATTAAAATTAACATTTAATAGAATTATGCGTTGTCGTCCAGGCCAAGAGTTTGGTTACGACCCTCTTCCTAAGGAGAAATGTTGTGGAAAATAATCAAGGAAGCTTCCTCGATAAGAACACTATCATCGCGATTGTTTTAACCATTATAGTTTGGGTAGGTTGGAGCCAGTATATGGCAAAAAAATATCCAGAAGCGGAAAAAGAAGCCTTAATAGAAACGCTTGCCGGAAAAGATTCTACCAAGATTGATGCTAATGTTAAGCAAAGTATTGAGGCAAACCTAGAACCTAGCCTTGATCAGTCTCAAAAAGAAGTAGCGGCAACTACTATTAATAAAGATGTAAAGCCAGTGGTTTTTGATTTTCCTAAATTATCGTTCACTGTAAGTCCTTTAGGGATGGGTTTGAACGAGATTATTTTAAAAGACTATACAGATAGAGAAGATAAAAACATTCAACTATCCGTTAGCTCTAAAACCTACTCTAATTTTGCAACAAAACTAGAGGGAAAAGACGAACTCTTATTTTTTGATCTAAAGAAAATTTCTGAGACGGAAGTAATCGGCGAAGGAAGTTTCGAGGGTGTTACTTACGAAAAGAAATATAAAATTAATCCTGAAACTTTTAGTATTGATGCTAGCCTATCGGTAAAAGGCGAGAATACACTTCCTCAGTTTGAAACTCTTATAACTGAAAAAGCAAATGCTCCTGCAGCTTCGTCAATGTTAAGCCCAAGCATGGAAAAACAAGAAGTAATTGTTAAACACAAAGATGGTGATGATAGAGAAATCTTTAATAACCAAGAGCCTTTTGTAGGTGATTTTAATAGTGTTTATATGGCCTCTCTTTCTAGTCATTACTTTGCTACGGCGGTAATGGATATGAGTGATGTTATTCCAAACTTTAAGGCCAATTACGATAAAGCAAATGAAACTATGATTGGTAAATTGATCTATCCTAGTTTTGCAGGGACAAAAAGCTTAGACCTTAAATACAAATTATACTTCGGTCCTAAAGATGTAAGTACGCTTCAATCCGTTAATGCAAACCTTTCTGAGCTGGTTGATTTTGGTATGTTTAGCTTTATTGCGGAGCCATTGTTGCGCTTAATGAAATGGTTTTATTCCTTCTTAGGTAACTGGGGTCTAGCGATTATTGCTTTAACAGTTCTGGTTCGTTTGGTGGTTTTACCATTCAACGTAATGTCTTATAAATCCATGTCTAAGATGCAGGCCATTCAGCCAACTCTAAAAGCGGTTCGAGAAAAATATAAAGATGATCCTGTTCGAATGAATCAGGAGGTTATGGGTATCATGAAACAAGAAAAGGTAAACCCAGCTGGTGGTTGTTTACCAATGTTGTTGCAGTTCCCAATTTTTATCGCTCTTTATCGAGTATTAAGTGAAAGTATTGATTTATACAAAGCGCCTTTTGGTCTTTGGATTACAGATTTGAGTTTAAAAGATCCTTATTATGTGTTGCCAATTTTGATGGGTATCAGCATGTTTTTACAACAGAAGATTACTCCATCAACAATGGATCCACAGCAACAAAAGGTAATGGCTTTTATGCCAATAGTATTTAGTTTGTTAATGATATCTCTACCGAGTGGTCTTACTTTGTATATTTTTGTAAGTACGATTTTCGGAGTTATTCAACAGCAATTGTTCATGAAAAAAGCGTAAATGGGAGGAGAGTAAGATGAGTTTCTTAAAAAAGCTTTTTGGATTTGGTGGTGGTAAACAAGACGGTGTTATCGGTTTAATCGATGATACTCTTCATGAGTTGAGTGAGAAAGCTGGTTTGAATTTCAGCTATGAAATTTATGAAAAAGAAGATTCAATTCACGTAGATTTAAATGGTGAAGAAAACAAAATGATCAAAGCGAAAGATGGGCAGCTTTTAGATGGCATTCAATTTTTCGTAAAACGTGTGGTTCAACATAAGTTTAAAGAAAATGTTCCTAACATTGTTTTTGATTGTGATGGGTTCAGAGAAGATGCTGATAAGGCTTTAGTCGAGTTAGCAGAAAAATTAAAAGGCATAGCGATTGAGAAAAATCGTTCAGTTTATTTTAGAGCTTTGCCTCCGCGTGACCGTCGTGTAATTCACCAACACCTCGCTCAAGATGAGAGAGTGATTTCTAAATCAATTGGTGATGGTCTTTATAAAAAGATCAAAGTTTTTCCAGCTAAAGGAAAACGTAAAAACAACCAAAACAACAACAATCAAAAGTCAGCGAATTAATAATCATGGGACTGGATTTTATAGATAGTCAGTCCACGATTTGTGCACAGGCAACCCCACCGGGCCGAAGCGGGGTTGCTGTGATTCGAATGAGTGGCCCTGATTCAGAATCAATTATCAAAAAATTAGCACCCAAGTTAAAGAAGCCTCTTGAAAGCCATAAGCTTTATTATTGCAAACTGGTGCATCCAAAAACAAAAGAAGAAATCGATGAAGTCCTGGTGAGTTTTTTCTCAGAGGGCAGATCTTATACAGGCGAAGAGTCTGTAGAGATTTCTTGTCATGGTAGCCCCACAGTTTGTTCAAAAGTTTTAAAAAGCCTAATTGAAGCTGGTGCCAAAACGGCTGGTCCGGGAGAGTTCACTTATAGAGCTTTCATGAATCAAAAGATTGATTTGGTCCAGGCTGAGAGTGTTTTGTCTTTGATCGAGTCTCACTCAGATAAAAGTGCAGCCCTTGCTTTGAGGCAATTGGACGGTCAATTATCTACTGTTTTGTCCGATTTAGAGGATAAAATCACCTATCTTTTGGCCAATTTTGAAGCCTCAATCGACTTTACAGAAGAAGATATTGAGATCGTAAATTATCAAGCTGCCTCGGGTTCTGTTTCTAAGATATTAGAATCAATAGATAACTTATTAACTAGCTATAAATCTGGACGTGCTATTAAAGACGGTGTTCAAGTAGCCTTGGTTGGTAAGCCTAATGCAGGTAAAAGCTCTTTATTAAATGCTATTTTATCTGAAGAAAAAGCTATTGTATCTGATGTTCCTGGTACCACTAGAGATGTAGTCGAAGCGACTATTCAAATTAATGGAATGACTATTCATTTATTTGATACTGCTGGAATTAGAGAGACCTCTGATCAAATTGAGCAAATGGGTATTCAACGTAGTGAACAAACCATTGAGAAGGCAGATATTGTCTTACTTCTCTACCCTGCTGATCAATCCATTGATCAAATGGATACTCAGGTTTTTGAAAAATATCCTAATAAAAACATACATTTAGTGGTTTCAAAGGCTGATTTGACTAGTCAATCTACTCAAAACAAGTCTGAGTATTTAGAGGCTTTATATAAATTTCAAGATAAGCCAGATAATCAGGACAAAGCCCAGGATAAAGTGTTATTTTGCAGCTCGGTTTCCACGGGTGGGCTTGATCAAGTGACTAGTCTATTGAATGACTACTCAAAATCATTTCACTTTGAGAACTCTGGGATTTTGCAACAAGCTAGGCATTTTGAATTGCTTTCAGTTGTGAATGGCCACTTAGAAAGAGCTAAAGACTTGATTGATTTAAATGAGTCAGCTGAGTTTATAAGCTTTGAGATGCATGAGGCTATTTTTAAAATCCACGAAGTTCTTGGAAAACGCTTTGATGATGAAGTGATGGATAGGGTTTTTAAAGAATTCTGCATAGGAAAATAATGAATCATTTTGATGTTATAGTTGTAGGTGCTGGACATGCTGGAGTGGAAGCTGCCTTAGCGGCGGCTCGTATTGGTGTTTCGACTTTGGTAGTTACCACTAATTTAGAACGAATTGGTTATATGAGTTGTAACCCATCCATCGGTGGACTTGGCAAAGGACATATGGTTAAGGAAATTGATGTTCTTGGTGGTCTAATGGGCTATGCAGCTGATCAAAACTGTGTTCAATTTAAACGCTTAAACTCTAGAAAAGGTCCTGCAGTACGTGGAACTCGTATGCAGGAAGATAAAGATAAGTACTGTAAATTTGTAGGGAATTTTCTAACAAATCATCCAAACATGAAAGTTCTAGAGGAAGAAGTTAAAGCCTTAGTTCTAGAAGAAGATGTTTGTCGTGGTGTTGTTCTTGGCGATGGTTCAAAAGTTTTAGCAAAGTCAGTTGTTATTACTACGGGTACTTTTATGAATGCAGTAATGCATATAGGTACTAAGAAAATTTCTGGGGGAAGAGTTGGTGATAAAGCTAGTATTGGGCTTTCTGATCAATTAGATGATTTTGGATTTGAAGTAACTAGATTAAAAACAGGTACACCACCTCGTTTGAAGCGTTCAAGCATTGATTTTTCAAAAACTACTGAAGAGTTTGGTGATTCTACTTTTATTCCTTTTAGTTACAGGTCTGAAGCTGAGCTTAAGTTAAAACAAATTAGCTGTTATTTGACTTATACCAACGAAAAAACCCATGAAATTATTAACAAAAACATCCATTTATCCCCTATGTTTTCGGGGGAAATCACTGGTACTGGTCCACGCTACTGCCCAAGTATCGAAGACAAGATTACTCGTTTCTCTGATAAACCAAAACATCAAAGCTTCTTAGAGCCTGAGGGTGTTGATTCGGATATCATTTATCTACAAGGCATATCCACTAGTTTACCTGAAGATGTACAAATGGAGTTTTTAAGAACCATTGATGGCCTTGAAAATGTTGAAGTTATTCGTCCAGGCTATGCAGTTGAATATGATTTTGTGAACCCTACTCAGTTAAATAGAAACTTAGAGACTAAAAAAATTAAGAATTTATTTTTAGCCGGGCAAATTAACGGAACAAGTGGTTATGAAGAAGCTGCTGGACAGGGTTTAGTTGCTGGCGTTAATGCGGCTAATAAAGTTTTAGACCGTGAAGACTTCATTTTAGATCGCTTTGAATCTTATATTGGTGTTTTGATTGATGACCTCGTTACTAAGGGAACAAAAGAACCTTATAGAATGTTTACTTCACGAGCTGAACACAGATTAATGCTTAGAGAAGATAACGCGATGGAGAGGTTGTTCAAAAAGGCTACTCAATTTGGTCTTTTGAATACTTTGGATAGGGCCAAGGCCGAGGAATTGATTAGCCAACAAAATTCCTATTATGACTATTTAAATAGTCAGGTAATCAATCCGACTAAGGAAGTGAATAGTCTGCTTAGTCAAAATGAAATAACGCAGATAGTCAAGCCCTACTCTTTAGCTGAATTATTACGCAGACCAGAGGTTGGTTCCGAAAAGCTTAGAACTTTGGGATATGAAGTGCCTTTAGAGTTTCAAGTTTACGATCCGGTAGAAATAAAAATTAAGTACAAAGGTTATATTGATAGACAGAATGAATTGATCAGACAGGCTTCAAAACTAGAAGGTTTAAAACTTCCAAAAGATTTATCTTATAAATCAGTGAAAGGTCTTTCTAATGAAGAGATTGAAAAGTTGATTTCTGTTCAGCCTGAAACACTTGGTCAGGCCAGTAGAATTTCAGGGGTTAACCCCTCTGCCATTCAAGCCTTGATGATTTACTTAAAGGCCTACCAACCACCTAAAAGTTTAAGGCATTAGTTTTTGTCCAATTTCATTTTAGTGTTTTTAGAATGTTCCACGTGGAACATTCTTTTTGATTTCCACGAATGCGATATAAATTGTTCCACGTGGAACACAAAAATATCCCATATACTTTTATTTTTAGAAGCCAAATAGATATATTTTAAATTGCGTCTAAAAAAACGATTCATTTTCACGCGCGAGATTTAAGGCTGAGATAAAAATATCTAGTTTTAGGCTGAAAAAGCCCTTTTTTGGTCGAAAAACAGTAAAAATACACTGTTTTTAGCATAAAATCGGCGAAAAAATGCTAAAAATAGCCTATTTTTGACTGTTTTTAGCTAAATTACTCTAAAAACGCCAGATTATTTTCACTAGGCAGATGTTCCACGTGGAACTATTTTATTTTTCATTGATTTGTTGTGCTATTTTTTCTGAATCCCATTTTCTAGGGGCATTTTTTAATCTTTGATTCAATTCATACCTATACATAGTTGTGGCGCTAGGCCACTCGTCGCCGTATCCATTATTCCATGCTCTAATATAACTATTCTTCGCAGCATACTTTCTGTTAATTAAATGGAGGTTATAATAGTGGAGCAATTGTTCTGCTTTTTTAAGGTTTTTGCTAGAGGTCCAATACTTTTGCCAAAAATCTTTAGACTGCCGCGTATAGGGTTCTATAAATTTTAAGTTCTCTTTATTTTGTTCAACTTCTTTTGTGAGTTCTTTGACCTTGGCTTCTTGGGCTTTTAATTTTTTGGAAATATCCTGATAGATCGGATCGCGTAATTCCGGAGCAGGGTCAGGTTTACTGCACCCCATAAAAAGAAAGCCTATGATAAAAAAGAGTAGAATTTTTTTCATTTGATACTAATATCGGTATGTAATTATTTTTACTTAAATAATTAATAAAAACAAAACGTTCCACGTGGAACATTCGAGGTAAAGAATATGGCTAGAGTAATTTGCATCGCCAACCAAAAAGGTGGAGTTGGCAAGACGACAACTAGTGTGAACCTATCCGCTGCATTAGCAAAAATGAAGCGAAAGGTTTTGTTAGTAGATATGGACCCTCAAGGAAATGCCAGTTCTGGTTTAGGGGTTAAACGACACGACGCAGAAGATTCAACTGCTTATGATGTCTTAATTGGAGACCAGAGCATTGAAGAGGCAAGAGTTGAAACTGAGGTAAAAGGTCTGCACGTTATTGTGGCAACTCCAGATTTAGTTGGAGCAGAGATTGAATTGGTTGATGCTCCGCGTCGAGAGCAAAGACTTAAAGAAGCTATTGCTGAGGTTGCCGATTATTACGACTACGTAATTATCGATTGTCCTCCTAGCCTGGGTTTACTTACTTTAAATTCAATGACGGCGGCTGATTCATTTATCGTTCCTCTACAGTGTGAGTACTATGCACTAGAAGGTTTAAGCCAACTATTAAATACAGCGGGAATTATTAAAAAGAATTTAAACCCAAGATTAAAAATCGAAGGGATTGTTCTTACTATGTTTGATACACGTAACAACCTTTCTCATCAGGTAGTTCAAGAGATTCAAACTCATTTCGGTGACAAAGTTTTTAAAGCAGTGATTCCGAGAAACGTTCGTTTGAGTGAAGCACCTTCATATGGACAAGCAATTTCAGATTATGATCCTAAATCGGTAGGGGCTGTTCGCTACAATTCTTTAGCTAAGGAATTAGACGAGAGAGTCTTTGGCGAAAAAGAAGCTGATAAGAATGAAAAGTTAAATGCTTTAGTGGAGAAGGCTGAGAAAACTAGCGCTCCAGAAAATAATAATGAAGATGCTGAAATTGATAATAATGATGCAGACGATACTTTTGTTGAACCTGCTATTTCTATGAATCCTGGGGAAGAATCTGAAGAGGTAGATCGTGGCTAGAAAAAAGAATAAAAAGAATTCAAGATTGGGGCGTGGACTTGGATCTTTGTTGGGACCGACAGGTGATGATAGCCCATCTAATCAGGTCGCAAATAAAATTCCATTAAACGAAAATGGAATTTTAAATGATGCTGAAGAAGAGACGGAAGCTATTAAAGCGGACTCGACCAAAAAAGCAAAAGAAGTATTAAAAGAAGAAAAATCTAAAAAAGATGAAGTCTCTGCAAAAGAGAAAAGTAATACAGATAATAAAGAAGAAGTAAAAGCTTCAACAGCAGCAAAAACCAAGACGGCTGAGAAAAAGGAAGACCTTAAATCAAAAGTCTCTTCTAACAGTGAGGATAAAGCGCTAGAAGCGAAAGCCACTAAAAGCACGCCAAAAGTCGAGTCAGTAATTTCAATAGATGAACCTACTGAGGAGAAGGACTCAAAAACGGCTGAAGCTCAAGTGGTTGAAAAAATTGTTGAGAAGGTAGTTGTTAAAGAACAAAAAATTCCTGAAGGCTCTAGGATTTGGAAGATTGCTGTTGAAAAGATTATTCCAAACCAATTTCAGCCAAGACAATATTTTGATAAAGAAAAGGTAGAGGAATTATCTCAGTCCATTAGAGAGCAAGGGATTCTTCAACCGATTGTTGTGCGTAAAACAAAAGATCAAAAACTAGAAATTATTTCTGGGGAAAGACGTTGGCGTGCAGCCCAAATGGCAAAGTTACATGAAGTTCCGGTTATCATTAAAGATGTTGATGATCAAAACTCCTTGGAGCTTGCTTTGATCGAGAATATTCAAAGAGCAAACTTAAACCCACTTGAAGAAGCAGAGGCTTACCAAAGGCTAGCTGATGAGTTTTCTTTAACCCAAGAGCAAATCGCGAAAAAGGTTGGTAAAAACCGAGCGAGTGTCGCAAACACTTTGCGCTTACTAGGTCTTAGTCCTGAGGTAAGAAACTTTGTAAAAGAAGGGAAGCTTTCACAGGGACATGCAAAGGCACTTTTAAGCATTGGTGATCCAATTAAACAAAGGGAGCTAGCGAAAAAGATCGTTAATGAAAGTTTATCGGTACGTGCTGTAGAAACTCTTGCTGCTCAGTCTAATAAACCTGTTAAAGAAAAGAAGGAAAATGTAGCGAGCGAGATTTCAAATCGTTTGGCCTCTCAACAGGCTCAAGAGCTACAGCGTCTTCTGGGAACAAAAGTAAAAATTGATTACACTGGTGGAAAGGGTAAAATCGCTTTACAATTTTATAGTGATGATCAATTCAACGATATTATCGATAGGTTAAAAGAAGCGTGGAAATAGAAACAACATCTAAAGAAGAAGTTCAACGACGTATTCGAGAGCATAATCAATCTATCCAAGAAGGTCAGGTTACGGCCATCTTGGATAAAGGCGCCTCTTTTGAGGGGCAGCTAAGCTTCGAGGGAACAGTTAGGATTGGGGGAAATTTTAAAGGTGAAATTTTCACCCACGATACTTTAATTGTAAATGAAGAAGCAAAGGTTGAGGCGCATATCGAGGCAGATACCATTATTATATCAGGCTTTGTAAAAGGTAATATTTTTGCCAGACGCCAAGTGATAATGTATCCACCCGCTGTATTTAAAGGAAGCGTTACTACACCTAGTTTAAGCATTGAAGAAGGGGTTGTGTTTGAGGGTGCTTCAAATATGCCTTCTTAAAAAAAATAACTTATAAGATATATTTATATAGAGGGCCTCAAGGCCCTTTTTTTATTTATGAACCTGATTTTTAATTTAAGCGCCGCAACAAAACCATATAAACAATCCACATGAGTAAATGGCTAAAACTTCTCTGGAATGACTGACAACGTGATTTAACCCTATTTTATAACTTCTATCTGAAAGCCAAGTGATTTCCTTTTATTTTAAACAGTTTAGAGAAATTTGAATTTAGTTAAATCTCCTAAAACCAGCGAAATATCTTGACCTAAAACTCGGCGGAGTGTTAGTTAGAACCGCTTCACTAATATATTAATGAGGAACCACTATATGGATCTTATTACCAACTTAGGTATTAACGGCACAATTTTTTATCAATTTGTTATCTTTTTAGTGGCTTATTTGGCATTAAATCAATTTGTATTTAAGCCTTATATTGCTGCTTTCGAAGAGCGTGAATCCCGTACGAGCGGCCAAACCAAAGCTGCTGAAACTTCTTTTGAAGATGCTACTCGTTTAAAAGAAGAGTATGCAAATATGATGAAGGCTCAGCTTGAGGAAACTCAATCTTTCTATGCAAAAGCTAAGAAGGATGCCGGTGAAGAGTATAACAAGATTGTTGAGGCTGCGAAGCTTCAAGCTAAATCTGAAATTGATAAAGCAAAAATCGAAATCACAAATCAAATGAGTGCGGCACAAACAAGTGTTGAAGCGGAAGCAAAAGCCTTGGCTGGTATCATTACTCAAAAAGTTGTTGGTAGGGAGCTGTAATGATTAAATTGATAGTTGCATTTTTATTAGTTTCTCAAGCAGCGCTAGCGGCTGGTGGAGCACATATTCCAACGGGAACTATTTTAGTTCAATTGTTGAACATTGTGTTGTTTGCCGGACTTCTTACTTATTTATTAAGAAAGAAAGTAAAAACATATTTTGCCCAGAAAAAAGAAGATTACTTAGAAGCGGTTAATAAGGCTGAAAAACTAAAAGTTGAGGCTGATGCTGAGAAAAAAGAAATCGAAGCGAAAATTGCTAGCTTTAAAAATACAAACGCAGAAGAAATTGCTAAGGCAAAAGCGGAAGCGGAAGCTTTAAAGCAATCTATCGTAGAGCAGGCTAAGGCCATTTCTGCAACCATTGAAAGAGAAACTACAAAAACAGTAGAAAATGAGATGGTTAAGGCGAAAGCTAGTTTAAGAGAAGCATTGTTGGAGCACGCAATTAGCGATGCTAAATCAAAGTTTTCTTCTATTTCAAATGATGATCACAGAAAAATGAATCAACAATTTGTTGATGGTTTAGGAGCTAATTAATAATGAAGAACGTTCAATTAGCTAGTAGATACGCGAAAGCAATCTATTCCTTAGCAAAAGAAACTGGAAGCCAAGATCAAATTTTTTCAGAAGTTTCTGCTCTAGCAGAAGTTCTTTCTGATGCTGATCTTAAGAAACATTTAAATAGCCCAGTTGTTTCGAAAGAAGATAAAAAAGCGATTGCAAATCGTTTGTTGGAGAGCGCTAGCTTTTCAGATATTACTAAAAACTTTGTGAATGTTCTATGTGACAAAGAAAGACTCTCTCTGTTGTCAGAGATTAGCTCTTTGTTTCAAAAATTCATTGATGAAGAAAAAGGTTTAGTTCGTGGCGAAGTTAAAAGTGCTACTGACTTGACTGATGAAGAGAAGAAAAGTTTAGAAGATAAAGTAGCAAAAATTCTAAATAAAAAACTTCTTCTAGAATATACAAAAGACGCAAGTCTTTTTGGTGGCGTAGTGGTTAATGTTGGCGATTATACTTTGGATTATAGTGTAAACCGTCAATTGGAAAGAATTAAAGAGTCCTTGAGCGAGGGAGTTCAATAACATGAACATTAGAGCAGATGAAATCAGTAGCGTATTAAAAGACCAGATTAAAAACTATCAGGCAAAAGTTGAGCTTGAAGAAACTGGAACAGTACTTTCCATTGGTGATGGTGTTGCCGTTGTTTACGGTTTAGAAAATGCCATGGCTGGAGAGTTGGTTGAGTTTCCTAACAACATTAAAGGTATGGTTCTAAACTTAGAAGCAGATGCAGTTGGTGTTGTGATCTTTGGTGATGACTATCACATTAAAGAAGGAGACACAGTAAAGAGAACTCAAAAAATCGTTGAAGTGCCTGTTGGTGATGAGCTACTTGGTCGTGTAGTAGACGGTCTTGGTAACCCAATTGATGGTGGCGCTGAGTTCTCTGGAAAACACACTTTACCTGTTGAAGTAAAAGCTCCTGGTATCGTTAAACGTGCTCCAGTTGAAGAGCCTCTTCAAACTGGAATTAAAGCAATTGATTCTATGATTCCAATCGGACGTGGACAACGTGAGTTAATCATTGGTGACCGTCAGACTGGTAAAACTGCTGTAGCAATTGATACAATCATTAACCAAAAAGGTCGTGATGTTAAATGTATCTACGTTGCTATTGGACAAAAGAAATCTACTGTTGCTCAGGTTGTTGAGCAATTAAAAGAAGCCGGTGCAATGGAATACACAACTGTTGTTTCTGCTACAGCTTCTGAGCAGGCTCCACTTCAGTACCTTGCTCCATACACTGGTGTGACTATTGGTGAATATTTCCGTGATAATGGTCAACACGCATTGATCGTATATGATGATTTAACAAAACAAGCACAAGCTTATCGTCAGATGTCACTTCTACTTCGTCGTCCTCCAGGTCGTGAAGCATACCCTGGTGACGTTTTCTTCTTACACTCAAGATTGCTTGAGCGTGCGGCGAAACTTTCTGATAAAGAAGGTGGTGGTTCATTAACTGCTTTACCAATTATTGAAACTCAAGCTGGTGACGTATCTGCTTATATCCCAACAAATGTAATTTCAATTACTGATGGACAGATCTTCTTGGAAGAAGACCTTTTCAATAAAGGTGTTCGTCCAGCTGTAAACGTTGGTATCTCGGTATCACGTGTTGGTGGTGCGGCTCAAATTAAAGCGATGAAACAAGTTGCTGGTACTTTGAAACTTGAACTTGCACAGTTCCGTGAGCTAGAGGCATTTGCTGCTTTTGGTTCGGATCTAGATAAAGCAACTCAAGCTCAGTTAGCTCGTGGTCAACGTTTGGTTGAGATCTTAAAGCAAGGTCAATACCAACCATACAACGTAGAGCTACAGGTTGCGGTTATTTATGCTGCTACTAACGGTTATATTGATGGCGTAGAGATCAAAGATGTTAAGCGTTGGGAATCTGAGTTAACTGATTTCTTAGCTCAAAAACACCCAGCTGTAACAAAAGATATCATTGAGAAAAAAGCTCTTAAAGGTGATGTAAAAGACAACCTAGTTAAGGCTTTAGACGAATTTAAAACGGTTTTTAAGTAATAAGGTAGGAAAATGCCTAGTACTAAAGAAATAAGAGTCCGCATTGGAAGTATCAAGAACACGCAGCAAACTACGCGTGCCATGAAAATGGTTGCCGCTAGTAAGTTGAAGCGTGCTCAAGATGCTATTACCAATTCAAGACCTTACGCTGAAGGAATTGAAAAGGTAGTAAAAAACCTGATGAGCTCTCAAAGCTTGAGCCACCCTCTTTGTGATAAGAAGGATCTTCCGGCTAAAACTTTGTTTGTGGTTTTTTCTAGTGATCGTGGATTATGTGGTGGTTTCAACGCAAATATCTCAAAGTTTGCTATGAATGAAGTTAAAAACACTGAAGGTGAAAAGGATATTATTTTCCTTGGAAGAAAAGCGGAAAGCTTTTTTAGAAACCGCGGTGTTGAGTTAAAGCGTGAGCTAATTGAAAATATGGCGAAAGAAGCTAATTACAGTTATGCGAAGGCTCTAACGGAAAAGTTAATCAATATCTATCAGGACGAAGAGTATACGAATATCGTATTGATCTTTAATGAGTTTAAATCTGCTCTAGAGCAAATTCCAACTCGTTTTGATCTTCTTCCGATTGCGATGGGTGAAGAGGAAACTTCTGAAGAAACTACGAAAGATTATATATTCAAACCAAGTCCAGTAATGATGATCGAAACACTAGTAGATCGTTATGTTGTAACTCAAGTACAAAGAGCGATCTTTGAGAGTTTAGCTTCTGAATATGGCGCTCGAATGAATGCTATGGAAAATGCGACTAAAAACGCTGGTGAATTAATAGATAGTTTAACATTAACTTATAATAAAATGAGACAAGCTGCGATCACGACTGAGTTGATTGAAATCACTAGTGGTGCTGAAGCAATTGCGAATTAATTGGAGATAGAAATGGAAATTGGTAAAATCAAACAAGTATTGGGTGCCGTAATTGATGTTGAGTTTTCATCAGGAAAGCTACCAGCGATCTTCAATGCTTTAACTACAACTAACACGCAAATCGACGACAAAAAAGACAACCTAGTTCTAGAGGTTTCTCAGCACTTAGGTGACAATGTTGTTCGTTGTATCGCAATGGATAGCACTGAAGGTCTAACTCGTGGTGCAGACGTAAAAGATACTGGCGACAAAATTCAAGCTCCAGTTGGAGAGGGTGTTTTAGGTCGTATTATTAATGTAACTGGTGATCCAGTGGATGAAGGTGGACCTGTTGAGTCTACTGAGAAATGGGCAATTCACCGCGAAGCTCCTAAATTTACAGAGCAATCTACTAAGAAAGAAATCCTAGTTACAGGTATTAAGGTTGTGGATCTTTTAGCTCCATACCTTAAAGGTGGAAAGATTGGTCTTTTCGGTGGTGCCGGTGTTGGTAAAACTGTATTGATCATGGAGTTGATTCGTAACATCGCTACCGAGCACGGTGGATACTCTGTATTCGCAGGTGTGGGTGAGAGAACTCGTGAAGGTAACGATTTATGGGCTGAGATGAAAGAGTCTGGTGTATTGAATAAAACCGCTCTTTGTTATGGTCAGATGAACGAACCTCCAGGAGCACGTTCACGTGTTGCTTTAACTGGTTTGACTATCGCGGAATACTTCCGTGACGTTCAAAATCAAGACGTACTACTTTTCGTAGACAATATTTTCCGTTTTACGCAAGCAGGTGCTGAGGTTTCTGCACTACTAGGTCGTATCCCATCTGCTGTGGGTTACCAACCAAACCTTGCAACTGAAATGGGTGCTTTACAAGAGCGTATTACTTCAACGGACAAAGGTTCCATTACATCTGTACAGGCCGTTTATGTTCCAGCGGATGACTACACGGATCCGGCTCCAGCAACTGTGTTTGCTCACTTGGATGCAACTACTAACTTAAGTCGTCAGATTGCCTCTCTTGGTATCTACCCTGCGGTTGATCCATTAGCATCTAGTTCTCGTATTCTTGATCCACAAGTTGTGGGTGATGATCACTACGATACAGCTCGTGCAGTACAAGCAATTTTACAGAGATACAAAGAGCTTCAAGACATTATCGCAATTCTAGGTATGGATGAGCTTTCAGAAGAAGATAAACTTACAGTTGCACGTGCACGTAAGATTCAAAGATTCTTGTCTCAACCATTCTTCGTAGCTGAGCAGTTTACTGGTATGGAAGGTAAATATGTTGAAGTTGCTGATACAATTCGTGCCTTCAAAGAAATTCTAGCTGGTGATCATGATAACTTGCCTGAGCAAGCATTCTACCTAGTTGGAACAATTGAAGACGCTATTGAAAAAGCTAAAACTCTATAGAGGTTTAAAATGTTAAAAGTTACTTTGGTAACTCCAGAAAAAAAATTAGTTACGAACCAAGAGGCTACAGATCTTTTGGTTCCGGGTTATGAAGGTCAGTTGAACATTTTAGAAGGTCACGCTGACTTCATGACAATCCTAAATACTGGAGCATTAAGTTTTAAAGCTGGTGAAAAGGAAAGACATTTTTCTGTTCACTGGGGATACTGTGAAGTAAGTGATGATAGTGTGACTATTTTAGCTGAAGCTGCTGAAGACGCTGCAAATATCGATATTGAAAGAGCGGAAGCTGCATACAGTAAGGCGCAAGAAAAATTAGAAGAAGCTGGTTTGACAGTTGCTGATATTGAAAAGTATCAACGTAAACTTCAAAGAGCTGATTTAAGAATTACTCTTGCTAGAAACTACAGAGAAAATAACTAGTCTTATTTTTGATTTGATTTTTTACTAAGGGATTTAGCATTAGCTAGATCCCTTTTTTCGTTTTTAATATCGACAAGGTAAGTACCCAACTCAGGAATTGTAGTCCCTGTATAGATGTTGGTGAATTTTGACTGATAGCCTCTATCTGCACCATTGATTACGAAGGTTTTTTCTAAGTTATTTTCTTTGATTGATTTTAACATATCTAAATGGCTTTTAGAGGAAGCTTGAAAATAGAAAAGACTTTTGGGGTACTTATCGTAAATGGCTTGTAGTTTTTTATTGGTAAAATTTTTATTTAACTGAAAAAAGACGAGTCTTCGTTTTCTAAAATTCGATTTTAATCCTTTATAAAAGCTTTTATATTTGGACAAAACTACGAGAGTTTGATTACTTGAGTCTAAATTCTTTTTTAAGAAGCTAATGTTTTTTTGTCGATAGCCTCTTTGATCAAAAAGTTTTGTGATTTCGATTTCCAACATATGTTTATTGGTATTGATCTGTTTTAGGTTACTAGGGTTACTTTCTTTACCTAAAATACGAAATGTTTTTTTAGCATAGTTTAGGCGTTTTAAACTTTCATGTACCTTCTTTTGAAAATCAGGATCTTTTTTGTAGGCCATTACCAAATGAGCATAGGCTTTGTATTGGGCTTTTCGGTTCCAAGCAATCATGACTAGATCCACACCGGATTTTATAGCAAGTTCAGCCCTTTTTCCTGGATCTGGATCTATCTTAGCACCTTGCATTTGTATATCGTCTGTAAGAATTAATCCCTTGAACTTTAGTTCGTCTCTTAAAAGTTTCGTATTAATTTCTGCAGAAAAGGAAGCGGGCTCATCACCTTTAATTACTTTTGGTAAACCAATATGACCAACCATAATCGCTGGTATTTTATTTTGGTTTATAATTTGATAATAAGGAATCAATTCCTTCTTCTTTAATTCACTAAGTGTTTTGTGGGAAAAGGGTAGAATTTTGTGGGAATCTCCCACTAAGTCACCATGGCCTGGGAAGTGTTTTGCCGTTGATATGACGTAAGCCTCATTTGCGCCTTCAATCACTCTTTCGCTAATATTACCAACTGTATAAGGGTCATTGGAGTAGGTCCTTGCTCCTAAAAAGTCATTTCCTCCTAGAGGTTGGATGTCTAGAACTGGTGAAAAATTCATATTAATACCAAGGGACCTAAGAAGCTTTGAATTAAAATAGGCAAGATTACGAATTTGATCTTGTTTGACGCCTTTACCAAAGAGCGAGGGAGCGGGTAGCCTTGGATAGGTTTTGATCCTAGTAACATTTCCACCTTCTTGATCAATGGCAATAAAGGGACGGTCTTCATTCATTTTGTCATACAAAGAATAAATATCTTGAACAAGAGTTTTGAGTTGTGAGTAGGTACTAACATTGGCTCCGAACAAAATGATTCCGCCGGGACGAATGTTTTGTAATTTCCTGCGGTTCAGTTTGTTTAAGGACTTTCCATATATTCCCAACATCAAAAGCTTTGAAACGTCTTTTTCGGAATAGGAGTTTTCACTATTTTTTCTAGATAAGACATTGCTGCCAGCAAATGTAATATTACTGACAAATAAAAAAATAAAGATAAAGCCTAGACGAAATGTTTTTCGCATGAGTTAATTTTAACAGAGATCCCACAGAAGAGGCTTTAATTGTGGCGTTGGAGCGACAATCTCAACGGAGGTAGGGGAATGATGGTCTATAGTCTTAACACAGCTTGTAGAGCGCTTTTGCTAGTTTTAATCATTCAAGTTGCATGGTCGCAAGAAGATGAAAACTTCGTAATAATCGAGAAGCCTGAAATTGTTGAATATGAAAAGTTAGATGGAGATTTGCCTAGACAAGGAAGCCCTGCAATAAGTCTTTGGTCTAGCCAAGTAGGTTTTGCGTACTTAAAAAAGCAGTTTACATTTGTGGAAGCAGGGGAAGAGGCAATTGATTCGAGTTTTTATGGTGCCTTTTACGCACTTGCTTATAATTGGCGGATTTTTTCTATTGCAGCTGATGTCGGTATCTATACCGGAAGTAAAGACGGCAGTATTTCTGGAGAAGAGTCCAACACCGGACTTCAAAAAAGTTTGAAGAACCAGTATCTGGGCGAAGTAGGTTTAAATCTATATTTAAATTCGTTTTCCAATTGGTACTTTCGCCCCTATGTAGGTGGTGGTGCTTACATAAATGAATATAAGTACATAGAAAATGACTCCTCTACGACAACAAAAAGTTTTAATATCAATAGCTCATTTTATAGAGCGGGCTTGGCTTTTAACATTGGGGCGATCGACGAAGAGGCCGCAATGGACTCTTGGAAAGAAACTGGAATTTTTAGGACGCAGCTCCTATTAGAAGCAAAAAAATATACAAGCTTAGAGCCAAGCGTGGATAGTCAATTTGAAGTCTATTCGGCTTTGGTTTTTGAGTACTAAACTTTAGTTTTTAAAAACATAAAAAGAACCAAAGAGTAAAGCCCCTTGTGGTTTAGAATTTTACTTTCGCCAAACACAAATATATGCGAACTGCTAAAAATGAATTTCAAAGTTTGAATGAGCTTTGAATAATCGAAAAGGATTGCTAAAAAATTAAATCTCTAAAATGTAAGTGCTCGTAATGAAACCTTCCATGTAATTTGTTTCTTAAGCTAGAATTTTTTTATTTAAATACTGGAACTTCTTTTTGGCCATCGCAATAAGCGTATTCACTAGAATGATCTTCACAAGCTAGGGCTGTTTTTACTTTAGGGTTTTGAGAAACAGTTTTATCTAAAACATCGATTTTAGCATGATGATGGTCATTCATTTTAAATATCATTTGTTCAGCATCACACATTCGAAGGCCAAGTATTAATGACTCTAGTTTTTTATTAAGACTTAAATTTTTAAAATCACTCACAGCAATTGCTTCACCAAGAATTTCTCCACCAAACCAGTCTGCGAAGGCTTCGGATAGATGAGTCTGATTACAAACATAATAGTATTTTTGATCAATCGGTCTTGAGTGTATAGATTTGGGGTGCATTAGGCATTTATTTAACTGCGGTGATAGACCACTTTTATTATTACTCAAGCTAAGATTAAATCGACAAGGATCGAAGGCGTGAGCTATTTCATGAGCTAATATAAAAATGTAAGAGTAATCTGAATAAATGGAAGAAGCGATAGAAGGGCAAAGAGAAACCGATTTCGAAACTCTATCATATTCTGCGGAGACAGCGATTGATTCATTACTCCAATACAGAAAGAAGTCTTCTCTAGCGAAACAGTTAGAATTATCTAGGCTAATAGTAGCTAGTTTTTTTAAGGCTCTATCTTTCAAAGTTTTTTCAAACGAACTTTTTAATAGATATGATTTAAACAATTTCTTTACGAGATTAAAAGATTCTTTAATTCTCTTTTCTTCCCCTTTATAAAAATCTTGCTCAATAATCCAATGTCTGATTTGAATTAGACTAGCTCTTATAAATTTTGATTTCGAATAATTTTTCAGGACAGGAGCAGTTGGATTGAAAAGATAGCCTAATTCTCTTTCGTAATATTCTTCATAAGTTAGAACTACATTTGCTAGAGTGCGTGATAGTTTCTCAATACAGCTCTTGGCCAATAGCTTGTTTTGCTCAGAGTTATGACCATCAATAATACATTCAGCATTGTATCTCTTTGGTAATAACATTTTAAGTTTTTTATAAGTTTGAGCAGATTGAATGGGAAATGATTTAATAATTAAATAACTTAGCCTATCTCTAATTTCGTCTAATAGCTCCAGTCTATCAGTCTCAATGCTATTAAGAACAGGCCTAGAGGCCCTACAAACAGCTTTGGAAAGGCTTTCACAATGTTCTTGTGAATGACTGGGGATTCCAGAGAATAAGATCATCTGGGAAAGAAATAAGAGTAAAATATATTTTGTCATCCAAGCTTTCTGTTTCATATTAAAATATGCCAAACAATAGCATTTACTAATGCATTCATTAGGCCAAATGATACAAATTGGAAAGAAATCAATGGTATTTAGAAGGCTTTATATGGTTCTAAAAGGAAGTTGGCGTATTTTTGGCACTTAGAGATCAAAAGTTCTACAGCTGCCGATTCCCTTTTATGCTTATTCCCAAATTAGGCTCGAAAGCGCTTTGCTTGGGAATCTTTATAAGAAAAAATAAATAGCTTTCTTTAGCATTGATTTGAAGGAGGCCGGGATAACTTTTATTTAAGTAATTATAAATCCAGCCCTAAATTTAAAAAGTATTTATCATAGTTTTAATTAAAAAAAGCCAGAGTAAAGCCATTTAAAGTATGGACTCTACACAAGGAAATCTTTCTTTAAAAACTTTACGAGATTCAAAACCTGTGGCCAAGAAAGTTCAGGCATTCTTACAATTAGCCTGCTGTCTGGAGTTAGACGATAAGTCTTTGGTTGCTTGATGGCCAGCTCCACCAATTTATTTACTGCTATTTTTGTTTGCGAAGAGAAGGACAAGCTGATGTTAACTGAACCAGCGGATATATCCTTGATGCCTAGGTCTTTACAATATTTTCTAATGAGCATGACGCCCATTAAGTTTAATACCTGCTCTGGTATTTTACCAAATTGGTCTATCATAGAAGACTCTATAGATTCAATATCATCTTCTCCATCAATTTCTGATAAAAGCTTGTAAAAACTCAGTCGCACACGAATATCAGGAATATAGGCATCTGGAATCAGGGCAGGAATTCTTAGATTAATTTCCGGTTCTATCTCTTCAACTTTTTCTTCGCCTTTTGCTTCTCTGATACTTTGCTCGAGAAGCTCTAGGTATAAGTCATAACCAACTGTATTTACATTACCACTTTGCTCTGCCCCTAAAAAGCTTCCAGCACCACGAAGCTCTAAATCGTGATGGGCTATTTTAAATCCACTTCCAAGAGCGGTATTCTCTTGAATGATTCGTAATCTTTCTTTTGCATCTGGATCTAGTTTTGTATTTTGTGGGACTACCAAATAACAATAGGCTCTTTCTTTACTACGACCAACCCGACCACGAAGTTGATAAAGCTGGCTTAGGCCAAAGTGATGAGCGTTATCAATTATCATTGTATTAGCTCTAGGATTATCCACGCCATTTTCTACAATTGTTGTGCACAGAAGAACATCAAATTTTCCCTGATAAAACCTCAGCATAACTTTTTCTAATTCGCCATCTTTCATCTGCCCATGGGCAACTTCGAGTTTTATGTCTGGCAGAATTTCTCTGATTTCTGCAGCTCTTGAATATATACTCTGTACTCTATTATGAATAAAATAAACCTGACCATTTCTTTGAAGCTCAGCTTCAATGGCTGTTTTAATAGTACCTTTGTTAAACCGATTAATATAGGTCCGGGTAGGTAAGCGATCTTGAGGAGCAGTGTTAATCGTTGATAAATCTCTAATGCCGACCAGTGACATATTTAAAGTTCGAGGAATAGGTGTCGCACTTAAAGATAAATTGTCTACGCTAGCCTTTAATTGTTTTAGCTTCTCTTTATGAGCGACTCCAAAACGATGTTCTTCGTCGACGATTAGTAGTCCTAAGTTTTTAAAGTCTACATCTTTACTTAGAATGCGATGAGTACCAATGATCATATTTACATGACCAAGCTTTAAGTTTTCAAGTGTCTCGGCCATCTCTGATTTTGGAGTAAAGCGACCCATCGATCGAATCTCAAATGGCCAATTTTTAAATCGTTTTTTAAAGTTTTCATAATGTTGAAATGCTAGGACTGTAGTAGGTACAAGCAAAGCTACTTGCTTATTTTCTTCGAGTACTTTGAACGCGGCTCGCATGGCAATTTCTGTTTTACCAAAACCAACGTCACCACAAATCAAACGGTCCATGGGTTTATCTGATCCTAAGTCGCTTAATATATCAGTCATTGCTTTTAACTGATCGTCAGTTTCAACATAGGGAAACTCATCTTCAAATTTATGAAACATTTCATTAGGAGGGGAATATGCTGGCCGAGTTAATTGAGACCTTTTGGCATAAAGGCGGATTAATTCGTCGGCAATGTCTTTCAATGAATTCTTAACTTTTACCTTGGAGTTCTCCCAAGATTTACCACCAAGCTTATCGAGACCATGGGTTCCAGAATATTTTTGAAGAAGCCCGATTTTATAGATTGGCACATAAAGTTTGTCGTTGCCTCGATACTCCAACTGAATGAACTCAGACTTAATCCCTTGAACATCCATCATGGCCATGCCTTTATAAATACCCACACCATGTTGAATATGAACTAGATGATCACCTTCCTTTAAATCAGCAAATTTAAACTGCCCAGCCTGTTGATTAAAGTCTTCTCTGGCTTTTCGTTGAGATTTTCTTCTTTTCCTGCCAAAAAAATCATTTGAATTAAGAAAGACTAAATGCTCAGAGGGGATTTGAAAGCCCTCAGAAATACTATCCATACATAGGTGGACAAGTTGATTGTCTTGCCTTTGCTCTTCAACAAGAGCTATATTTATATCTTCAGTTCTTACTTCTTTAAAATTAAGCTCAGCATTTTTTAATAAATACCTAGCTCGTTCCATTTGGGTTGGGTTTGAAAAGAAACAAAACACCGCATGGTCTGAATATTTATAGGATTTAATTTTTTCTATTACTGGATTCACATCATTGTCTTTTGAGGGCGCTAGGTTCTCTTTCCTCGAAAGACTTAAATTAATTTTATATTCGGCTCCACCTTTGGATTTGATGAAATCATCATCTAAAACTTGTACGGGATTTAAATAAAAGGTTTTGTTAGTATTTTTATGGAAGCCGCTAGGTTCATGATATAAATCTTTAAAGGGTGGACGGATGTTTTCTTCGTCAAAGTTTGCAAAGGCCGTTTTCAAATTTTGAAAATGTAAATCCCATTGTCGCAAGCATTCGTGAGCATCAAAATAGAAAATCAAACTCTCATTAAAATAATCAAGTAGCTCCACTGAATCTTTGTGTGCATAGGGAAAAAGATAGTGAATGCCTTCGAAGTTTTGACGGCGATTTAGTTTGGAAATATAGGATTGATTACTAGCCCAATCTATATTGGCTTCCTCACAACTTTTTTTCCATCGGTTTATAACTTCCTCAATATCTAAGCGGGCATGCAAGACTTCTAGAGCGGGAGAGATAATAGTTTCATTGATAATTTCAGAGCTTTTTTGCATCTCGGGATCAAACAAACGAATGGATTCAATCTCAGTATCAAAGAATTCAATTCTTATTGCTTGATCGTGGTTTGGTGAATAGATATCTACTATTTCGCCTCTACTCGAAAAGCTTAAAGGATCTTCAACAGTATCAACCTGTCTATAACCTAGCTCCTTTAGTTCCGTTAGAAAGTTACTAGATACAGTATCACCTTGTTTGATTTTTATTGAGGCTTGTTCAAAAAAATCCTTTGGAGAACAGTAGTTTACAAGGTTTCTAGCGTGCACAAGAAACACGCCACTGCTAGCTTCTGCTGCCTTTGCGAGAAATCCCGTTCTTTGGGCAACAGCATTATAGCTAGTAAAAACATTGTTGTAGGGATTGTGGGAGTCAGCCTTCCAACTGCAAAGTTTTAAATCGGTGAAGGTACTGAAACTATGTTCGAGCTTTTCTATCTCTTCATCACTTGGTAGGATGATCAAGGTTTTCTGATTACGATAAAGGTCTGGGTTCAAAGCTAAAACGCTAGGGTTTTGGATGCCATGAAGTTCTTGAGGATAGTTCTCATTACTTCTTTTGAGATTTACTAAACTATCGAAATAATTAGTGATACTCATAATATAAACCGATTCCACCTTGACAGAAGACTAGCTTCGTTGAGTTAATTAAACCTACTTGAGTTTTACAGCCAGAGGATCATCTATGCTAGAAGTTCATGAGCTAATAATACCGATAATTTTATGGTTCGCAGTTTACCTGATACATTATCGTTTTGGCAATATTTGTACTCCGGAGAAGGTTTTATCCGTAGAAAAAAACAAAAAATCAATGCCGAGAATGTATTCTATTAGCATTGGTATCGCTATATTTCTAAGTCTTTGTTTAGCTTATATAAAATTTGTCCACCTATATTATGGAACAATCACAGGTGTTGATTTACAGATGATTGGCCTAGGTTTTGTCAGCATGATTTTCTTACATTTAGCTGTCTTGAGGGATGAATCATGAATAGCTTGTTAATCATTATCAGTTTTTTAGTCGTTCTATATTTACGGGAAGCTTTTTACCTTAGTTTAAAACCTCTGTTTACTAGATCAAATCCAGAATTTTCTAGGAATAATCGTTTACTTCAACCTATATATAATTTGCGTCACTCATTCCGCGCTAGTCAATTGAGTTGGAAAGTGGATGTGTTCTCAATTATAAAAATCTTGCTACTCCATTTCGTATTACTTGGTGTTATGAGTATCAACCGTAATAATATCACTGAGCTCTCTCAGGTGTTTTTACTTTTATTTCTAAGCTATTTATTTTTAGATTCCGTCGTTCAAAAAGAAATTTTTAAAAGCCATGACAATCAATTGGATAAACAAATTATTGCAATAGTTTTATTAATTTGTGTTGCCAATATTATGGGGATAGTCGTTGGTATGGAGCAAAGCGTGAGTATGGGCTCCAAGCTAACAATATCTATTTACGGTTTACTGATTCTCATCGTTGGTTTAGGAATAAGAAATTCAGTGATCCCTGAAAAAAACAATAAAAACATTTATCAAAAAGCGGAGCAGGAATTTGCCCGTTTTACTTGGGTTAGTGTTTTTGTGGCCTGTTTTGGGATGGACAGTCAATTGGGTATGGAATCTTTTGCCTTGTTCATTTTTAAAGTACTCCTATTAGAATCTTGTTTTCGTGTAGTCGGTATTTTTACACCACGTTTAGAGACAATGGTGCGTTGGCAAATTATCTATAAATTCGCCATCCCTATTAGTTTGGTGAGTGTGTATGGAGTAATAATGGGAGTGTTTTATGTATAAGTTCAAATGGCTCCCAATTATTTTATTAGTCACAAGTTCTATTTATTTAAGTTTTCTAGCTGATCATAGGTTTTCAATATTTATTTTAGTAATAGATTTGTTGTGGATCTTAGACTGGTACTTTAAAGAGATAAAGTTCGAAAGAAAGAAACTAAACATCAGTTGGTATAATTTTATATATCCAATTATTTTGTTAGGTGCTATTTTTGCTAGTTTAATCCATTGGGAAAAAATTAGCTTCGAAAACATCTCTCCTAAGACTCTATTCATGATTATACCGGTCTTGTTTTTGGCAAGTTTTAAAAAGAGGAGGCGTAAAATTGGTTCCTAGTATATTTTATGGATCTTTATTTGTTCTCCTAATAGCAAGTTTGGTGCTTACACGTTTTCAAAACCTGAGAATTCACTTAAAAATAGTGATAAATCTAATTTTTATAGTGGGCATATCAAAGGTTCAAAGCGATGAAAATCTAGGAAGACTAATCTTCATTTTTCTATTTATTAATTTGTTCATGATTTTGTTTGCAGAAAGGTTTCTTCCAAATGCGAAAGAATAGACTGGAAATTTTCTTTGCTCTATTGGCTGTGCTTATCTTCACAATAGGTAACTACATACTTGAATATCGAGACTTGAGTTTAGCACTTGTGTTGGGATTTGGTTTTTCAATTTATGCTTTATCCTATCAAAAAAGACCAGAGATAAGCTCTTTCTGTTTAGGCCTGTTTCCTTTATTAGCTAGCCTACTTGGCTATCATTTTGAAGTGCTTTTGTTTTTACCGCTTTTGTGTATTAATGATCGTTTTTACCAAAACAAAGCTTGGTTGATCGCATTTTTTATTTGTCTGTTTATGCCTGTTTTTAGTCTGGGCTCGGAAGTTGAGCATATGAATAAATTATTAATTCTAGGTCCAGCACTATCGATTCTAGTGTTGCGATACACTCAATCGAAAAACGAAAGACTGTTTTTAGAAACTCTATGCGTTTTGCCACTGGTGTTTTTAACAGGAGATATTCAGGCCGACCTGTCTTTGCAGTTAGTGTTTGGCTTTTTAATACTTTTAGGAATTTTAAATCGCCAGCCATCGTTTTTTATTATAGCTAGTATTTTGTTATCCCAAAGTTTTATTGATCTATCTACACCGATAAAACTTGCGCTGTTACTCACAGGCATTAGTGGTGTTTTTGGAAGTATCATCTTTTTAAGCTCCATTTTCCTTTTTGCCCAGGCAAATATTTACTATCCGATAGCGGCGGGAATTACTTGTATTGTAGTAATCTCTCGCGTTTTGGAAGAGCGGCAAGGAAACTTTCTAGATAGGGCTTGGGTTTTTGCCCTTCCAAGTCTTATATATGCTCTGTTAAATTTGGAACTACAAATGTCCATAGAGGTTCTTATTTGTTTAGTGCTTGGTGTGATTTGTATTATCGCTCTAGAGTTTACTCGCCACCTTTTTTGCGAAAAAATATATTCAACAAAAACGGCTTTCAAAGAATTAGAAGTATCCAAAGAGTCTGTAGAATTAAAACCAGAACTTGAGACGAATTGGAACAATAATTTAGCTCCTACTTCTAGTCGATTCATCCGTTACTATGAATATGGCTTAGGTGTGATTTCAACAGGATTTGTATTGTTATGGTTTTATTTCAACTAGCACTTTGTGTTTTATGTAGTCTACTTTCATTAGAAGTATTCTCTGGATTAGAGGGAAACTACATGGCTTTTTTGTGGATGCTGTTTTTTGTGATCAGTATTCGTGGTAAGTCTTTAAACTACATTAAATTGGAAAGAGTCTATATTGGCATATATAGCGTTTCAATCCTTGCCCTATATTGTTTTCCTGAAAAGATAAGCAGCCTACATTTGATTAACTTTATGTGCGCAGGTAATCTGCTAGCTTATTTACTTTGCTCTGGCTTTGCAAAAAAGAAGATAAGTCTATCGCTGATGGGCCTTTTGTTTTGGACCTTTTTAAATCAAGCATACATATATAGCTTTTTTACCGAAGGAAGAGAAAGCTTTCTTGTCTCGATAGGCTTAATGCTGGTACTTAGTTTCATTTTTCAGTTTATTTTTTCAGAAGAAAAAGACTACTTGAGTACCATTTTACTAGCTCGGCCAGCCTTACTATTAATTTCTTCCATGTGTATACTCAAATACATTGGTATGAGGTTTAGCAGTGATCAGTCTTTAGCGCTTCACAACTTGATTTTATTTTTATTAATTTGTTTGGAACTTTTCAAAACCAATTTATTTAAGGATCAATTACGCAAGCTTAGTCTATCCATGTTATTGATGCTGTTCTCACTTTATAGTTTATATTGTTTAGACATTATTAATTCTGACAAAGTCTTTTTAGTTGCTTGTATGCTGATGGGGCTTCAGTTTGCTTTTTTTCAGTCCAAAGAAAATTTTAGAAAAATCTATCGAATTAGCTTAGTTGCAACGATCGCTTGTTTGTTATTGGGTGTATTCATGGCTAAAGAAGATTTGGCCTTCAAGGAACTCTCCTTTGTTTTTGGTGCAGCCATTGGAGGATTGGGTTTAAACAATTCATCAAACCAGTTGAAAACACAAGTATCCAGATATGGTATGAAATTAAGTAGCTTACAATTATCAGGGGCCGTGATTGGTTTATTCATTGTTTTAGGAGGAGCGCTGTGGAGATAATCTTTGGACCTATTTTTCCTTCTATTCTAGCACTACTTTTTTTCTTTCTTTTTGCTGGTGCAGAATCACGTATTAGCGATAGTTGGCTACAAAAAAGTTTTTATCTGTTTTTAGTTCTTCAATCTATTTGTTTATTTGGTGGTTTAAGTAACTCATGGTTTCAGTGGGAGCTCTATCAGCCGGAGCCTCTTTTAAGCTCTTTGTTTTACATTGGATTTTTAGGCTGGGTACTGATTTCTAGGTACCAAGTTGAAACTCTACCATTGGATAATATATTAGATAAATGCCAAGTATTAGTTTTGGGCTTTTTGGCTCTGGCAGTGGATTCCAGCTTCTTGGTATTCTTAGTTGCCTGTGTTTACTTTTTAAAGGACACCTGGAGTTTAAATAATAGAGGAAACGAGAGTCTGGGTTTAGGACTCTTGTTCTGTCTTTCACTATTATGGTTCTTTTCACCACAAGACTCTGAAGTGCTTTATCCGTCTCGCTTGTGTTCTTTTGTATTTCTATTCTTTTTATCTTTTCGATCATTTTATTTAAATGTTAATGACCAAAGGAAAAAGGGGTTTATAGATTTATGGTTTCACTATGTTCTTGGCTTTCTAATTCTTATAAACTACTCCTCGCAGGTATTTTCCAAAGGTTTTGGATTGGACCTAGTAAAAACTAATTACATGAATTTGGTTTTTATTTCTCTCGCCGCCTTGGTAATCTTACTAAGCCTGGTAATTTACCGAGAAAAAAAGGCCATGGTAGTTTTAGGGGCATGGATACAGCTTAGTTTTCTAATTCATTTAATTGATAGTAGGAGCTTGGTTTTCAATGAGGCAAATAATTACTCGCTGTTTATCGGATCAAGTTTTCTCGGGCTCTTTTTAATGGGCTGGATATTGAGTCGTTATATACAAAACCTCAGTACGAGTATTGCGGATTTGCAGATAAAACTAGAAAAGATGCATAAGCTAGAGTTTGGCTTTTTAGTTTTTGGTTTTATTCTGGGTGGTTTTTTGTTTTTTGCTCCAAAGTGGGAGTCTTTCTTAACAAGTCCTTATTATGGGCAAGTCTTAAATGCTGGATTTACATCTAGTATTTTAAACCAGCAAGCAGGTCTAATTCTCTTTCTTATGATCGTACAAATTTTTGTTATGATATTGGTTTCAAACAAACTCTTACCAGTTAAGACAGTAGGGGATAAATCTTTGGTCAATTATTGGGCAAAGAAAGAATCCTTTTTATTGCTTAGCTTGTTAGTGCTTGGATTCTTTGCTGCCAATTTGTATAAATAAAGTCGCGCACTTAAAATTGGAGGACCTATGCTGGAACAACTGTTGCCAGTGTTATTTATGGCCATATTCGTAAGTCTGTTTGGAGCAGGCTTATTGTTTGTTGCATCTTTGGTTGGACCTAAACCAAAATCTTTGTCAGAAGCTAAGCTCTCTGCCTATGAAAGTGGAACCTATGGGGAATCAGCTGGAAGTACTAAAATTCCAATTAAGTATTACTTAACGGCAATCCTTTTTATCATCTTTGATATTGAAGCCATCTTTTTATATCCATGGGCAAATGTTTATACAGACTTTATCGACGATGGAATGGGCTTGTTTATCCTTTTAGAAATGGCTGTCTTCATGGCCACTTTATTGTTCGGACTTTTTTATGTATGGAAAGCCGGCGCTTTGGACTGGGAATAATTCATGGGATCAGATTTAATAGAAATTATAATCAATGCCGTAAAAATCATTGCACTGTTTTTAATCATGGTACAATTGGTACCTATCTTGGTGTGGGTCGAAAGAAGGGGCTCTGCGTTCATTCAGCATAGATATGGACCAAACCGTATTGGGCCTTTGGGGCTTTTGCAACTATTAGCTGATGCGGTTAAGTTTTTAAACAAAGAAGAGTTCATTCCTAAAAACGCGAATAAAGTTCTTTTTTATATGGCTCCCGTTATAGCTTTGGTGCCAGCTTCTTTGGCATTATTAGCAATACCTTTTGGAACACCAATTCAAATTGAAAGTATATCGGCTTTTGGACAAGAGTGGGGACCTTACTCAATTCCTCTTCAGGGAGCTGTTATCCCGCTTGGTATCGTTTATATCCTAGGGGTTTCTTCCTTGGGTGCTTATAGTTTGTTGATTGCAGGCTGGGGTTCATCGAACAAGTATTCTTTGATGGGTGGACTTAGAGCTTCTGCTCAAATGATTTCTTATGAATTGGCAATGGGAATCGCCATCATTGGTGTCATTCTTATTTATGGGACCTTCGATCTTACGGAGATAATTTTACAACAACAAGGCCCTTTAAGTTTTGAATTTATGGACGAATCTTATTCACTTAGCTTTCTTCCTAATTGGGGCGTGTTTTATCAACCCATTGGATTTTTTCTGTTTTTAGTGTCTGTTTTTGCCGAAACAAATAGAACACCTTTTGATTTACCAGAGGCTGAAGGGGAATTGGTTGCAGGATACCATACCGAGTATGGCGGCTTTAAAATGAACCTTTTTTACATCGGAGAATATGGACATATGTTAGTGGCCTCTGCCTTGTTATCCATATTTTACTTTGGTGGTTATAACATTCCTTATGTGTCTCACGATCAATTGGTGGATTTTTTGAGCTCCTATGCTTCAACGGCAACATCGCTAAGTGCTTTTACGGGCTTAACTTATTTCTTAGTGTCCTTTATTAAAATTTTGTTTTTCTTGTGGATCTTTATCTGGGTACGTTGGACGATTCCAAGATTCCGTTATGATCAATTGATGGACATTGGCTGGAAGACTATGTTGCCGTGGGCCTTGGGGAATGCAATTGTGACGGCAGTTATTATTTTTGTCGCGAGAGCGTAGGTGAGTATGGAAAATATTGTTTTTTATTTTTTAGAAGCTTTAATTTTATTGTCTGCCCTGGGAGTGGTTTTAGTGACAAGTCCGATCTATTCGGCCTTGTTTTTAGTTTTAACCATGATTGGTGTGGCAGGCATATTCGTTAGTTTGGATGCTTTTTTTCTGGCTGGAGTTCAGTTGGTGGTTTATGCAGGAGCTGTTACGGTTATGTTTGTAATGGTGGTTATGCTCTTTAACTTAGACAAAGAAAAAAAGGCCTTTTCAAAAGGTACCGCCGGTAACTTTTTGAAAGCAGCTAGTGTTGGATTGATTTGGTCTGTTTTATCCACTTCATTGCTTTATGTTTTCTCTGATTTAGGAAAAGAAGATCTTCCTAGATTGGCTGAAGGAAGTCTGGCAATTAAAGAGCTAGCTAGTCATTTGTTTTTAAAATATGTATTCGGATTTGAAGTTATTTGTATTCTTTTACTTTTGGTTATTGTCGGCGCGGTAAGCCTTGCTAGAGCCAAAGGAGGAACTCATGCCTGATTTAAGTCAATATGATGTAGGATTAAGCCATTATCTTTTATTATCAGCAATGGTCTTTTGCATAGGATTAGTAGGGGTTTTGGTTCGTAAAAACACGATCGTAATTTTAATGTGCATTGAGTTAATGCTAAATGCTGTAAATATAACTTTTGTCGCTTTCAGTAGATACCAAGGAAATAATGATGGAAGCATCATTGTATTTTTTGTTATGGCCATAGCAGCGGCGGAGGCGGCTGTTGGCCTTGCTTTGATTGTGGCAATTTTTAAACGTTTTAAAGAAGTAAACATTCGTTTCTTCGAACATCTAAAGGGATAGCTTATGGCGGAAAGTTTTTGGATCGGATTAATATTTGCGGCGCCAATTCTGGGCTTTTTAATCAATGGTTTTAACTTTAGAAGTAAAAACTATAAGTTAGCTGGGACCGTAGGAACTTTAGCTGTGGCTACTTCTTTCGTTTCTGCCTTGGCTTTATTTTCTAAGTTAGTTTCATTACCAGAGGCAGAAAGAGTCATTACTCATAGCTTTTTCCAATGGATTTCAGTTGGAAATTTTCATGTTGATGCAAGCTTCTTAGTTGATCAATTGTCAGGAGTAATGATCTTAATAATTACCGGTGTTGGTAGTTTGATACATCTTTTTAGCATTGGGTATATGTCTCATGATGAGCGCCCAGCAAAGTACTTTGCCTATTTGAACCTGTTCATTGTGAATATGTTGCTTTTGGTATTAGGTGAAAATCTGTTAATTCTATTTGTTGGCTGGGAAGGTGTTGGTCTTTGCTCTTATCTTTTAATCGGTTTTTGGTTTTCTGATAAGGAAAAAGCGGCGGCTGGCATGAAGGCATTTATCACCAATCGTATCGGTGATGCCGGATTGTTAATCGGTATGTTTTTGTTATTCATGTTAACGGGAACTTTGAGTGTAACAGAAATTCTTGCGCAAGGACCATTCGCTACGGAAGTAACTTTTGGAATTGTTAGCTTTGCCTGCTTGGCTCTTTTTATTGGAGCAACTGGAAAATCAGCTCAAATACCTTTATATGTCTGGCTACCAGATGCAATGGCAGGACCAACTCCTGTGTCTGCTTTGATTCACGCTGCGACCATGGTTACTGCTGGAGTATACATGATTACTAGGTTAAATCCTGTGTTTATGGCTGCGCCAATAAGCATGGAGATTATCGCATGGGTTGGGGCATTGACCGCGTTATTCGCGGCGAGCATAGGAATTACTCAGTGGGACATTAAGAAAATATTAGCTTACTCCACCGTTTCTCAACTTGGTTATATGTTTTTAGCTTTGGGTGTTGGTAGTTTTAATGGAGCCATGTTTCATCTTATGACTCATGCTTTTTTTAAAGCTTTAATGTTCCTTGGCTCAGGTAGTGTGATTCATGCTATGCATGAAGAGCAAGATATTCGTAAAATGGGTGCATTGAAAAAATATATGCCAATTACCCATGTCACTTTTGTTTTAGGTTGGCTAGCTATTATTGGAATGCCTCCTTTTGCTGGCTTCTTTAGTAAAGATGAAATTCTATGGATGTCATGGCATTCACCGATGGGTTCAAAGGCCTTATGGTTTATTGGTTTAATCGCGGCTGGAATGACGGCATTCTACATGACTAGATTGATGGCTTTAACATTTTGGGGGAAATCAAGAGTTCCCGAAAATGTTCACCCACATGAATCTCCGATTAGTATGACATTACCATTAATTGTTTTGGGTGTTTTATCTGTTGTTGGTGGTTGGTTAGGAATTCCTCATGTAATTGGAGATGTGTTTGGTCACATACCTAATATCTTAGAGCACTGGTATGGTCCAAAAATTGTACCGATTCCTGGCTTGGAGCAAGCGGTAGCATCCCATGAATATGCTTTGATGACGATATCAGTTTTAGTGGCAGGCGCTTCTGCCTTTACGGCATATTTTTGGTACACAAAAAGAGAAGACATACCAAAAGCGATTTCTGAAAAAGCAAAACCATTGCATTCCTTAGTTTTTGAAAAGTATAGAGTCGATGAGTTTTACGAGGCTAAAATCATTAAACCTGCTATAGAAACGGGTAAAGGTCTTTGGGCGTTTGTTGATGTAGCCTTTATAGATAAGATAAGCTACTGGATTACTTCTTATATTAAAGATTCAGGTGGTGGCTTACGTCTTTTACAAAACGGTAATTTACAGCAATACGCTTTTTATATTGTATTAGGTCTTTTAGGAAGTATCTCCTATTTAATTCTGGGGTAGTGAAATGTTATTAAGTTTGATTTTATTTGTTCCAGTGATCGGTGCCGCTTTGGTGGCCTTAATGCCAAATGAAAAATTGGTTCGACCGATTGCTCTTTTCGCCTCTCTAGTTGAGTTGGGCTTAGCTTTATTTTTATTACAAAATTTTGACAGCACAACGGCAGCTATGCAGTTTGTAGAAAAAAAAGAATGGATAGCTAGTTTTGGAATCAACTACTTCTTAGGAATAGATGGTATTTCTCTTTGGCTAGTGATCTTAACCTGCTTTTTAACGCCAATAATTATTGTGGGATCATGGGATTCCATTTCAGAAAGACTTAAAAGTTTTCACGTCAGCCTTTTAGTTTTACAAACAGCTATGCTGGGGACATTTCTTTCTCTAGATATGGTTTTGTTTTATACCTTCTGGGAATTGAGTTTAGTTCCGATGTACTTCATGATCGGTATTTGGGGTGGTTCTAGAAGAATTTATGCGACGGTTAAATTCTTTATCTTTACCATGTTTGGCTCTGTTTTTATGTTAGTGGCCATGATCAGTTTGCTCTACCTTACCAAGCAGCAACTAGGTTTTTACTCAGCATCCATTTTAGATTTCTATAGATTGGATATACCTTACATTCGGGGTGCTTGGCTGAGTCCACAAACATTAATGTTTATCGCTTTTAGTTTAGCATTTGCCATTAAGGTTCCAATGTTTCCAGTGCACACTTGGTTACCCGATGCACATACCGAAGCGCCTACTCCGGGCTCCGTGATATTAGCTGGGGTTATGTTAAAAATGGGAACTTATGGTTTTGTGAGGTTTTCAATTCCTTTGTTCCCCGATGCTGTTGAAGAATGGTCATGGTTCTTTTTGTTTATCGGTGTTGTGGGAATGATCTACGGTTCTTTGGTCGCCATGGTTCAGACTGATATTAAAAAGTTAGTTGCCTATTCATCGGTAGCTCATATGGGCTATGTTGTTTTAGGTTTGTTTGCGTTGAATTCATATGGTTTTTCAGGAGCCTTATACCAGATGTTAAATCATGGTATTTCAACGGGAGCTTTGTTTTTGTTGGTGGGGATGATTTATGATCGTACTCATAGTCGAGAGATTGCAAAATATGGTGGACTGGCCAAAGCCATGCCAATCTATAGCATCTGTTTTTTCATAATCACTTTATCGAGCATTGCAGTGCCGGGAACGAATGGTTTCATCGGAGAATTTTTAATCTTAATGGGAACATTTATTTCAGCTCCGATTTTTGGAATTTTAGCAGTTACAGGTGTAGTTCTTGGTGCGGCCTATATGCTTTGGATGTTTAAGAGAGTTTTCTTCGGACAAGAGGGAGAGCTGATACTTAAATACAAAGAGCATGGTGGTCTGAAAGATCTAAATCCGAGAGAGCTTGGTTTAATGGTAGTAATGATAGTAATGGTTTTTTGGATGGGAATTTTTCCAAAACATTTCTTGGACTATTCTAAGGAGAGCCTAGATCATTTGACAGAAAACTACGGTCAATACGAATTGTCGATGAAAACAGATATTAAAGAGCAGTTAACTGCTCAAATTGAAAGATAGGTAGGGCATGGAAAATATTATTGGCATTAAAGATGTAGCTTTAGTATCTCCACTAATCGCAGTGTTTTTAACAAGCTTATTTCCAATAGCGATTAAAGTTTTAAGAGGTAACAAAGAGCAATCCTCTGTCATCACTTTGTTTCAAGCTCTATTAGGGATAGGAGTTGCAATTGCATTGATTCTAACTCAAGCAGCCGACGCTTCTGTTTCGGCTTTTGTAGGGGCTTTGAGATTTGATGGCGCCTCAAAATCTATGTCTATTGTTGTTTGTTTAATCGCGGCATTAAGTCTTTTTATTAGTCATGGAAATGTAAACACCAAAGGCAAACAGTTTTCAGAGCATGTATTTTTAATGTTAAATGCGTTGATCGGAATGTTTGTCATGATATGGGCCAACGATTTAATAGTTGTTTTTATCGGTTTAGAAATTATGTCGCTTGCACTTTATATGTTGGTGGCTCTAAGCCATGAACAAAAACTAGCGAAAGAAGCGGCCTTTAAATATTTTATTTTAGGTAGTTTGGCTTCAGCGATTTTCCTATATGGAATTGCATTGTTGTATGGAAGTGTTGGAAGTACTTATTTTGATCAGGTAACAGAGATTGCACCAAGCGCTATTGGTAACGACACTGTTTTTATGATGGGTTCTTTATTAACTTTGATTGGAATGTTGTTTAAAGTTTCTATCTTCCCATTTCATTCCTGGACACCTGATGTTTACCAAGGAGCACCTACTTCTTTAACGGCTTTTATGTCAACGGGAGTTAAAATAGCTTCTTTCGCTGTTATTTTACGTTTTATATCTACGGGTGTGATCGCAGATATGGGCGGTATTTTTGAAATTTTACAGTTTTTGGCAGTACTGACAATGTTGGTGGGTAATATCGCTGCCATTGTCCAAGATAATTTCAAACGAATTTTGGCTTACTCTTCCGTTGCACATAGTGGATATATTTTAGTTGGTGTGATTGTTACTGGCTTGGGAGTTGATTCGAACATTGGATATTCATCTACCTTGTTCTATCTTTTTACTTACGCACTTGTAAATATTGGTCTTCTTTCTCTGATTAGCAGCATGGAAAGTAGAGAAGAAAGCACGATCATGGTTCAAGACCTAAGAGGTCTTGGCAAAAAGAAGCCAGGCCTGTCATTAGTGATCACGGTATTACTATTGAGTTTAGCAGGAATACCACCCTTGGCTGGATTTTTCGGTAAGTTCTATATTTTTGCTGGCGCGATCGACATGGGTTTATATTGGTTAGCACTATGGGGTGTAGTGAACTCCGTGATTTCGGTATACTACTATTTACGCCCAATTGTTATGATGTATATGAAGGATGCTGAAGAAGGCCAAGAAGAGGTAAGACCTGAACTACTTTCTTATTTGAATATAGGAATTACTTTTGGCTTGGTTATTTTTCTTGGAATCTTTAGTGGGAATTTATTTGAGTATCTAAAAAACATTGGATTATAAAAAAAGGGCCCGAGTGATCTGTCCCCCTAAAAATGGACAGACAAAAAGGTGCTTC